>Ga0206827_1122_pt1 | contig 16781 bp, 10 predicted proteins | sample Alteio_BWOrgCont_77_FD_152852 | JGI IMG/M metagenome (GOLD analysis project Ga0206827, IMG submission 152852) | Enriched cells from forest soil in Barre Woods Harvard Forest LTER site, Petersham, Massachusetts, United States -... | ecosystem: Environmental > Terrestrial > Soil > Temperate forest >...
CTAGTATTTGCCAGAAGGCTTCAGCAGCAAATACCAGAGCCCATAATGAAGGTAAAAGGGCTAGTCCAATGCCGGCAGGTTTGTCCATGCGCATGGCACGCCAGTATATGCGGGCTCGCGCTTTGGTAAATTGAGACTTGATATTGGTCACTGGTTTTTCTACCTGAATTCTTTCCATATTTTCTTACCCTTTTGTAGCTTTTTCATCTCCTGGTAAAACATACTTTGTTCCTTCCCAAGGACTAGTGTAATCAAAGTTCCTAAATTCCTGCGTCAGAGTTACTGGTTCATAAACTACTTTTCTCTGCTCAATATCGTAACGCACTTCTACATGGCCGGTTAGCGGGAAGTCTTTGCGTAGAGGATGGCCTTCAAAGCCATAATCAGTGAGTATACGCCTTAGATCCTGGTGTCCGGCAAAAGGGATGCCGAACATATCCCAGACTTCGCGTTCAAACCAGCCGGCGCAGCTGAAGATGCCGGTAACAGTAGGTACGATAGTTTGCTCATCTGCATGAGTTTTTATTATAATGCGCAAGTTATGTTCGAGGCTAAGCAAGCAATATACAACCTCAAAGCGTTTTTCTCGTTCCGGGTAATCAACTCCGCAAACGCTCATGAGCTGTTTAAAGCAGCAGCTTTTATCATCGCGTAGAAACTTGAGAAAACCAGGTATTTCCTGGGCAGCAACTTCAACTATGAGCTCGCCATTTTCAATTTTGGAAGCGGTTATATACTTCCCGCGCTTAGATTTTTCTAAATGGTTCTGAAGGCTAAGTAAGATCTCGGTCATATCTGCATTTAATATCAATTTTGAATCAGTATAGCAAAGGTAGAAAAATAAACAATATTTCTCTAGCCTCTGTCATGGCAAAGTAAAAATGACATCCAAAGAGCTAAAACAATTGCACGTACTGCATCTTTATCATATAATGCAAATGATTAGATTCGCAAAATTGATTGAATTATGAAAGTCCTGCATGTGGGAAATGGCAATTATAACCATCGTGGTGGGAAGTACTATGATGTGGGTAGAAAGCTCAACAATGGCTTTATTAGAAATGGGCATAATGTTTACTTTCTGAGCGACCGGGATAGTGCGCGCTCTGCTAACATTTTCGGCTCGAGGGTTCTGGGCAAGAAGAAGGCCAACAAGGTTTTTCTCGAGACCTGTTATAACTTTGCGCCTGATCTTGTATTATTTGGCCATGCTGATCTAATAACCCCGTCATCGATAGGAATAGCAAAAGAACTCTTGCCGGAAGCTAAGTTCGCCCAATATAATGTCGACCCGATTTTTCGACCGCATAATATCGCAATGCTGAATAGCAAGGCCCCATTTTTGGATGCGACTTTTTGTACAACGGGAGGTGAAGCTCTGAGAAAGTTTGCTTGTGCAAACAATGTGGTTTCCTTTATTCCCAACCCAGTTGATCAATCTATTGAAGCGGTCAGAGGCTTTAAAAACTCAGATCAGCCTCATGATGTATTTTGGGCAATGCGTGGACAAAAAGGCTCCTATGCAGGTGATCCCAGAGTTGAGCTGCCTTTGTTTTTAGAAAGCCAGAAGATTAAAATTGATTATCATGGTTTTAATAATAAGCCAGAGGTTTTTGGCGCAGAGTACTTCAGGCTAATTGCCAATTCAAAGATGGGACTGAATATCAGTGTTACCTGCACTTATAATCCAAGTGAAAAGATTGCTCAAGAAGAACTTTACTTATACTCTTCTGACCGGATAGCTCAGTTTATGGGGTGTGGACTGCTGGTTTTCACAACAAGGGATAATGCGCTTGAAGAGCTTTTTGTTGAAGATAAAGAACTGATATTCTTTTCTGACAAGAATGAACTTAAGGAAAAAATCTCCTATTATGTGCAGCATGATGAAAAGCGGAAAGCTATCGCCAAAGCTGGCTGGGATAAATATCATAGGAGATTCAATGAATCCATAATTGCGCGCTATATGGAAGAAGTGATTTTTAGAAACGCATTCTCGTGCCAATATCAATGGCCAACAACGCTCTTTGGTGCCGTGTGATGAAAATAATTAGACGATGGGAAAGTGATAAGCTCTTTCATCTAAGCTTTATGCTGTTTGTCTGCGGTCAGTATCTCCTGCCTTATAAAGCTTTAGGAGATATTCTCTTTTATGCAGCATTGCTTCCAGCGTTTATATGGCATTTTCGCAAAACGCTTATGAGTGTTCTTTTTAAGCACGATGATATGCTTTGCAATATTATTTTGCTTTTATTTGCTTATATAATTGCGCATACCCTATTGTATCGGACGATTGACAAGTATACCCTTGGCATTATTGGCAGCACCATAAGCAATTATATTTTTCTCATCAGCGCGCGGGAGTATTTCTCAAGTTATAATCGTCTAGATGAATTTTGCAAAATGATTGTTATTGCTGCGGGTATAGGTGCAGTTCTCTCGCTCATTGACTTCATGGTCTTTTATCAGCAAGGGGTTAGGTTAAGACCCTGGAATGCGTCTGATCATGAAATCGCTGGAGCGAGTGTTTATGCCATTAGTGCTCTGATTGCTATCTATGTTTTTCATATTTCGCAGACTTTGAAAGAGAAGCTATATGCGCTAATCGCGTTTGTACTCATTTTTACAGTGATATTGCTTGCAGGGAGTCGAGGGCCTTTGCTAGCGTTGCTTTGTTCGATAATGGTTTTGGGAGTCGCCTATTATAGGCTTCGATTCGTGTTTATAGTGCTGACGTTGATAGCAATATTTGGAGCTACTTTTTATTTTGGGTATGACTATATGTCAGATAGCATGCATATTCGGTATGGGGGCCTTGTCAGGCCTGATACATATAGGCTATCAATCTTCCAGCTAGCCTGGGAGAAGATCAAGGAGAGGCCGCTGCTTGGGTACGGTATGCGTGCATATTTTGACCACTATTCCGCCAGACAACCCCATAATCTCTTTTTAGGCACGGCGTTTTATCTGGGGATACCGGCGCTATTAGCATTGCTGGCAATTGTGGGGTTGAGTTTTTATTATGCACTTAAAAGCAAAGCCACCGCCGCTTATAAGTATCTGGTGCTGGCGTTATTGGTATTTGGTGTGTTGGGCTCATTAACGGATAATTCACGCATTGTTCGGGCACCATCTGCATCCTGGTTATTTTATTGGATGCCGGTTGCGATGGCAGTGGGTATACGCCCCAGGGCTCAGCTCGCTATTCGGTAATGCGTTGCAAGCCTTCTTTTAGGTAAGCATAGCCGGTAATCAGGGTTAAAAAAGCAGCCAAATATAACGCTGCTATCCCTACTAAATCCACGTGTTTGAAGCCTAGAGTTGGTTCGCCGAGAACCAGAATGATTATTGCGATAAACTGAATTGTCGTTTTAAACTTCGCAAGGTTAGAGACTGGAATGCTTACTTTAAATTCGGCTAAATATTCCCGCAGCCCTGAAACGGTTATTTCCCTGCATAGAATTAGTATTGCGGGCACAATCGGGGCCCTTTGGAAATGGACTAACATCATCAGGGTTGAGGCAACCAGGAGCTTGTCGGCAATCGGGTCGAGTACCCTGCCAAAGTTTGATTGCACATTGTAGCTCCGGGCGATTATGCCATCGAACCAATCAGTCAGGCAAGCGAAAGTGAATATGCTCGCCACCATCCAATGCCCGAATTTGCCTTCCAGATAAAAGGCCATAATCAGTATGGGTATCAGCGCAATCCTGGTTAATGTCAATAAATTGGGAATATCTCTGATCAATTAAATTTCCAAATCTTATTCGTAAAGCCCAATCTATCCCATCTCATTTTAATTGCCAAGATAATTGCTTGAGCTTTAAGAAAATTGTCTAAGGGCAAATGATGTAATGCGGACGGCCTGATGCAAAATATGTGTAAAATTAACCTTTTATTAATTAATGCGGTGCATAGTTAGGGAATATTGGAACTAATTGGTGTCATTTATGAAAAATTATCTAGAAAAAATGAATGATCTGGTAAAAAAAGATGAAGCTTGGGAGAATATAATTGGCGACAAAATAGCTCAGGCTAGTAGGCTGGATGAGTACTACAAAGCTCTTAAAGATGACGATAATATAAGTCCACAAGATAAAGCCCGTGCAAAGGAACTGTATGATTTATATCGAAATTCATATGCTGCTGTTTTGGATACTGCTTCAAAAGCTGATAGCGTGAAGGATGGCTTCAACCGTTATGTTGAAAAAGACACGTCAAGAACAGCCCTGACTAAAAAAGAAATATCTTCGGCTTCAAGTGCAATTGATAGTGAGAGAGTTTATGTAGATAAAGATTATGCAAGCCAAATAGTAGAAAAGTATAAAAATTTATTCCAGCCCGCTGGCGCTAAGCCTAAAATGGATATCATCACAGGAGCGGCAAGCATCATTATTAGGCATGTTGCAGCACAATCTTTAAATGTAAAGCCGCTAATAAATCAATTAATGAAAGAATTTGAAACTCAGCTAGCAGAATATGATCTGGAAATAAGAGAAAGTGTTAATCCAAACTCAAAAAGGGGAGTGATGGATCCGAAAGAAAAAGAGAAGCTACTAGATAGGCAGAAAAGTTTAGTTGTACTAGAAGACTCTATGCGTACCCTTCAGAATGAACTTCAAAATAAACCTGATTTTTTTAGCATGTCTCAATTGGAGAGTGAAGATAGAAAATTGATAAGCCGAGCGCTTGAAAGAACTAGCTTGAGATATGGTTCGTTATTCTCTGGAGAGGGAAAGCAAGAGTACAAGAAAAAGTCTGAGTACTGGGCAAAGCTTCAAAAAGCTTCTGTTGAAGTAAATGAGGTAGAATACTCAAATGCTCTTAGAGCTATTTCACAAATTAATCCTGACGCAAATTTAGGTAATCTAGAATACAACCAGGTTTATCAAGCTTTTTCCAATATAGGCTCGGAAGAAGCAGCAAATGATAAAATGTTGCAATTGATAGGGACCGGCCTTGAGGGGCTAGATGAAGGTGTGTCGCACCTACCTGCAGGGTTTAGTGGCTTTGATATTGTGGGCTGGAGAGAAAATGAGTTGGCCCCATTAAAGTCTCAAAGAAATCTGTATGCTTTTATGCAAAACATATCAAACAAATTAGATTTCTTTGAAAAATATCCTTTTGAAATAGTTCGTTACAATGCTTTTGTGGATCGCGCAAAGTCACAGCAGTATGAAAGTATTGTTTTGCAAGAAAATAAAACTGTTCTTATAGGTTTATTGGCGAATAAATTTGCCGATTTGTATTTGATAAATCATAAAAAGCTAAATAAAGACGAAGTAAGGGGCAATTTTGCAAACCAATTAAAAGCTGTACCCACAGAAGTGCTGCGATCTATTATTGTAGCGCTTACTCAAAATCAAGCAAAGTTGAGTATAGAAGAAAAAATCGAAAATTACAATAAGCTTAATGTAGTGTTGGCGCATTTGCTTGCTTCAATAGCAGAGGATAACTCTGGTCTTAAGCCTAAACAAAAAGATGAGCTTAAAAAAGATGCGGTAGAATTTATCCACGGTTTGCAAATAGAATATACTGGTCTCGTAGCAGGATTGGATCTTGAAAAGGTAGCTATTGAAAAGGTAAAGTTTGCAGTGGAGATAATGCAAAACACCTCAAGCACTCCAAAAACAATCTCAACTTTATCAAAAGATGATGTTGTACTGTTTAACGAACTTTCTCAAGTTATACCTGATGGCTTTTCATTAGATGCAATAAAAGATCGGTTACCTAAAGAAATCGGTCACGACCCAGAAATAATGGCTTATGTGATTACACTGGTGGCTCATCCAGAGTACATGGATGACAGTAAATTGCGGGAGAGTATTACCAAGGAATTCATGAGAGGCAAGTTTCGTTCTAAGCCTAATGAAGCGGAAGTTGAAGAGATCAGAGGTTTAGTGGACAGGGTAGTGGAAAAAATAGGTGGAGGTAAAAATGACTTTTATTGCGTAAGTCCTGAGTTGCGGGAGAAAATTGCCCGTGAAGTAGTGGCCGATCATAAGAAGCACATTGCAGAACACAAAAAGGTGCACCATGTATCTTCAAAACCTCCAAAGGGTGGAGAAGAAGTAATACTTCCGGAAGCTGTAAACGCTATAAAAGATAAAATTAGTGAGAATATAGTAGAACAAGAACAGCAGGTTGTGCTCTTTGGTGCTGTATGGGCTGTAATCAAATCTAGCTTTGTACATCATCCGAATGATCATAAAAAATTATTTGCTCAATATGAGGACATATACAAAGGGTATAAGGTAAAGCTAACCCCTGATGAATATCAAGTTAGCATTAAGAATTTCATAAAGATGTTTAGTGAGGCTCGGGGCGGTAGAATGGATCGAAGCTTGCTTTTTTCTAAGGAATTTACAGAAGCTATGAAGTTGCACCTCAGCGACCCGGAAAGCAGCAAGGCTCTATTGCAGAACCTTAAAAAGAATAGACCTTATAATCCAGCGGAGCTATGTAAAGCATATAATTCCTGTATGCGTGACCTGCAGGAAATCCGTAGTGCTATGTCGGGAGAAAAACCGGCCACAATCAATCATAAGATTTTAGGGTTTATTTCTAAAGTAAGCATCGATATTTCTGGCGCCAAACGCATTGATAACCATTTGTTAGATGGATTACGAGATAAGATGATTCCTGGCTCTCCGTTTATAACCTCACATAAGAAAAGAAATGACACTGAGTTTGCGAAAGACTTTGGCAACCACTTTCCAGTGCTTAAAAATATCCTTGAAAAGGTTGTTATCAATCTGCATCCAAAAGAATATGAGCACAGCAAAGATAAACAGAAATACTTAGATCGCGAGATGCGCAAAATGGTGGGGAAAATTACCAACAAATTGCAAGCTGATGCTAAGCCGGCAAAGATCAATGTTCATCATGAATTTGCTGAACTAGAGAAAAATAATAAGGTAACGATTGAAGATAAAACAATTGTAAATGAATTTAGGCAAGTTTTGATTGCGGTTCGATCAAAGAAACAGCCCATCGATTTTACTAAGGTTCTCAAGCAGGCTTACCAAGAAGATTTTTACTTAGGATTCATAAAAAAGAATTGTCCCAACCTGTATAAGAAAATTGATGGAGAGCTTAAAGGAATTAATGATCCGCTAAAGTATATCGAATATGTGGCTGCAGGTTGTGCCGCAATAATGGATATACCTGGAGTAAATAAGAAAGCTCGCTTTGAAAAAATGAACGAAATTATAAGGTTAAGTGAGTTTGGGGCAAAGTTAGGAATTCCATTTGAAGGAAAAATGTTTGATTTACCAAAAGGCGCTAACCCAGGTTTTGTCGAAGAGGCGCAACGATATAAGCAATATCTAGTAGACGAAATGACAAATAAATACCCAAATATAATAGGTGCAATAACCGCTCAACATAGTAAAGATGTCATATATCTAGATGATAAGCAGCAACAGCAATATAATTACAAAGGTTATATAAATCATATAAATATCATTAAAGCCGAGGTCGAGAAATATGATGTCGCAGATAAAGCAAGCTTTGGTTTTTTAAATAAACAATTAGAAAGATCTCCTGAAGCTGGTCCAAATGAACCATATATGAAAATTGAAGAGGCTATTTCTAAATGTAAAGATCAACAGAAAGCTCTCAAAGCACTCGCACAACCAACTGGTCAAGTTCGCTAATATCAGTCAAATGGATTTAATTGCCAGAATCTATGCTAAATCTGACTAGGGATAAATACAATTAAAAGCGATTGGCGTTAACCTTTTATTAAGCTTTATCTGCAAATAATAATAGGTATGAATAAATGCGGAGAAAAGCCATGGAAGAGTTTCCAAGAGGTCAAATGGATGCTAAACAGACCAAAGCAAAAATTGGGGAAAAGCCTGTTCCGCAATCTACGGTAGATTTTATTGAAGTAAATGGGGAAAAACTATATCCATCAATTAACACAGAGGAGGGTGCAAGGATCCTGGTGTTCTCTGCAACTAAACCAACTGAAAAAGTTACGCTACCTCATTTCAAGCTTCACATTAATAAAATGCATTGGTGGTATGCAGGTGATAAGCTCTTTTTCTCTGAAGAGCGTCCATCCAAAAGCGTAATTGTAGATGAGCTTAGGAAGAATGTTGCTAAAGCAGTCGTACGATTTTCCAATACTATACTGGTTTCTAGAGCATTAAGAATGACTGATACAATTGTTCCTTTAGTTCTAGAAAAATTGGGTTCAAATTTAGAGGGCTTAAATCCTGAGGTGATACAAACTATAATTCAAGATTTAGTTATTAACTATGTGTCTAATCCGAAAGAAGATTTTAGTGACCAAGCGGTCAAAGCAGCAAAACAAGTTATGAGGTTTGATAGTGTTTGGAAAGCAATCAAATCTTCGTGCGTTATTTACCCGAGTGATTTTGTCGAATTACTTGAGCGCCATAACAACCTAAAGGCTAAAGATGGAGGGGCTGTTGACAATAAAGATATTGAAGAATTTCTAAAAAGTTTTAAGGCCATGTTAGGTGGAGCCAGCATAAGCAGGAAAGTCCTATTTTCTACCGATTTTACCGAGGCTATGAAGCTGCATATCAACGATCTTGAAAATAGTAAAATGCTCATGGATGCGCTCAAAAGTAATAAAGCTAATGATCCTGCTAAAGTATGTCAGGCATATGTTAGTTGTATGAAAGCCATAGAAGGCAGTCGCCAATTTTTCCCTAACAATTCCGAAGAGGAAAAGAAGGCAACAGCTCTAAGAATTGAAAAATTTATTTCTCAGGTAAGTGCAAAAATTCAACATAATGAGATTAATAGCCAGCTTTTACATGGAATAGGAGCAATGATACACCCGGATACAGCTTTTATAGTTTCCCCTAAAAAGACAAATGTTATAAAGTTTGCAAAAGAGTTTAGAGATAATTTCCCTGCACTTGATTTAGTGTTTAGAGGCATTATTGAAAGGGAAAATGAGAGCAGTTTTGAAAAGCTCTCTAAAGGCGATCGGGATATATTGGTAGATAAGTATTTACAAAAAATGGTTGGAGATCTAGAAAATAAATTGGAAAAGTACGCTAAGGATCACCATCAATCATATAATGCTTACCGTGAGTTCAAAGTTCAAGATGGAGCTCACATGGGGCAACAACTATTAGCATTACATGGAATTGCCGTCCCTCATCATAAGGGAGGCCAGAAAGTTACTCCTCATAAGCCTGCGCATACTCGAAGTATATCAAATGTGTGGGGAATGCTAGGGACAAAAAGTGCTTGGGGCAGGATGGATGATGAAAAATTGACTGAAGATAGACTTGCAACAAAAGTAGCTGCATCAGTGGCTAAGGCTGTGTCTGCGCCTAAGTCTACGGCAGCTAAAGATTTTGTAGAGATAAATGGGGAAAAGCTATACCCGCAATTACAAGAAAATATGCTAGTGTTCTCTTCAACAAAACCAAGGGATCTAGAAAAATCGGTTGATTTAAGTATGATCAAGCTCCATTTAAATCCAAATAAAATGCATTGGTATTGCGTTGGAGATAACATCTTTTTCTCAGAGGGTCGCCCTATTGATGGCGTAATTGTTGATCAATTGAGAAGGAATATTGCCAAGCAAGTCATAAGCTCTTTCCGTTCAACGCCGAATGTTAACGAGGTAGGAATGATAAATCATTTGATTCCTATGGTACTGAAAGTTGATCCTGAGGCGGAAAAGTTAAGTCCAGAGTTGTTGGAATCTATAACTAAAAACCTAGTTAGGGACTGGAACTCGCGTGAAAGGCAGAATTTTAGCAATGAAGCCATAGAGGCAGCAAAACAAGTTATGAGGTTTGACGGTATATGGAAAGCAATTAAATCATCATGCGAAATCCACCCAAATGATTATGTTGAATTAAACAAGCGTTATAACAGATTGGTAGGTGAGCAAGCACAAAAAGGTGGCACTGTGAAAAATAAAGTTGTTGAAGAATTTCTGCAGAGCTTTAAAGCTTTATCTGGTGGAGGCAGCATAAGTAGGAAAGTTCTATTCTCAAATGATTTTACCGAAGCTCTGAGGTTGTATGTAAATGACCCTGTGAATAGTAAAAAACTATTAGATGGACTTCAAAGAGGTAACTCTTATAATCCTACAGAGTTGTGCAACATATATGTTAGCAATATGAGAATTATTGAGGAATATCGCGGATATATGCCAGATTCGGCAGAGAAAACAAGAGATGCGAAGATAAGTGATTTTATAGTGCATGCAGCAAATCAATTCAGAAATGATGTGACGGTAACACTAAGCGCACTAAGAGACCAAATAATACCGGATTCAGCTTTTCTTACCTCTCCAAAAATTAAACCCACAGAGTTTGCAGTTAAGTTTAAAGAACAATTCCCAAATCTATATACAATTTTAAGTGGTGTTATCAAAGAACAGAACCCGAAAGATTTTGCCAAGGTGTCGGGGAATGAGGTAAAAACCAAAGCACTGGTAGATAAGAATTTAAAAAATATGGTAGGAAAGATTACGGTAAAATTGCAACAATCTTCTGTGCCAAAAAGCAAGGTGGCATTTAATGCTTACCGGGAATTTAAAGTTCTTGAAAGTACCAGTCATAGTGACATGCATACTGCACCAAAAGCTCAGGCACAAGCTCAAGAACAGGAGGTACCAGCTGTAGTAATCCACGCTCAAGCTCCTGAAGGCGTGCAGGCCGAGAAGCCTAAAGCGCAGCCAAAAGAACTTGAATCACAAACCCATATGGTTAAAAATCTTTTAGTTGGTATGAAGCTTATAAAGGACATAAAGGAACCAACTAGGCGAGAAGATCTTGATGTTGGTGCAAAAGGAGAACCAGAGAAGAAGGCGGGTCTTTTGCGCCGTGCAGCGAAGCACCTTAAGGGCAGTGGGAAGCCTCATATAGCTGGTGAGAGAAAACCAGCTACTACAGCGAAATTTGTTGCTCCTGCTGACGCTGGCAAAGATGATGGTGGGGTTGGGCGCTAGAAGAATCTATTTTACACAACTTTTTGTAATTCCTGGATTTAGCAGGTCAATAGCTAAATAACCAGCTCCGTTAACCTTTTGTTAATCTCTGTCTGCGATGATTGTAGTTATGAATGATTAAGATGGAGAAGATTATGCCAAAAGGTAAGTATCCTGCTTATGAAAAGCCAGATCCAAAGGAAATAGGTAAAGTCAAGTTCACTTTGGTTGTAGAAATCGAGGGTAAGGACTATTATCCTTATTACGCAACTGCTGAAGCCAGTGACGAACCTATTATAGCATATACTCAAAGCAAAATAAGTGCGAAACTTACTGCTGAAGACTATCAGAAGTTAGCAGCACTAAAATCAAAAGGTCAACTGCCACCTGAAGGTGCAGTATTACGCCAATATGAGTATAAAAATACGGAGGCAACTGTTTACTCTACAGAGTGCCCAAGTCGTTTTGATCAAGTATGGCCAGAGAAGAAGATAATAATACCTGTTGCGGCAGCTGTACAGCAACCGGAGGCACAGCAACCTGCTCAACAAACTATTAAACAACCTGATAAAGCATCTGTTTCGCAAACTCCACAGCCCGTCAAATCGGTTACAGTTACAGAACAAAAACCTGTTGTAGCAGCCGCCGTTAAAGTTGAATCAAAAGTTGAGCCCAAACCTGCTGAAGCAGTTGTCGCAGAACCTGTTGTACCTACTGTAGTTGCACAATCTGCCCAACAACCAGCTGATAAACCCAAAGAAAAGCCAGTAGTTATCCATGCTGCAGTAACTCCCGTACAAACGCCTCAAACTGTAGCATCAGCTGCTACCACTGCACCGTCTAGTCCTAAGCAACAAACTCCAGCAACTCCCGTACAACCTGTCCAACCAGTCATTGCAGAACCTAAAGTAGAACCTGCTGTAGTGCAAATGCCATCAACGGTCGCCACTACGCCATCTGTTCTAGAGCCTGTAAAGTTGGAGGAAAAACCTAAGCCTCAGGAAGAAATTGTCACGTTGCACGTTGCATCGACTCCTACTATTACGCCATCTACACCACATACTCCTGCTAAACAATCAATTGTTAAAGGATTCAAAGAGTCAGCACGTGATGATGCGGCTCCTAAGTCACATCTTGGAGAGCACGAAGCGCCAATTTTAAGTGGAAAACCAGTATTGCCTCCAAAACCTGTTGCAAAATCAAACCAACAACCTTCTCCAAAATCAAAACCTGTTGCAAAAGTAGAAATACCAACGGTCACGATACCAGATGAACAACTGAAGGAAGCCATTAAGAAACAGGTCGTGTCATTTTTGCATTCTACCCCAAACCATAAAGAGCTAACAATGATCAGGTATCTTGCGCAACAAATACAAACGGAAGTGCTCGGTTATAAAGCTCTAACACCTAAATCAATGCAGACTATGATTAAAAATCTAATTAAGGATTTTAATGCTTCTCAAATTGGGACTATTAGTAAAGATGCTATTGAAGAGGCGAAAAAAGTTATAGTGTTTGACAGTGTTTGGAAGGCTGTCGACTTATCATTTAATGTGCACAAAAATGACTATGATGAATTGCGCAGACACGTTGACAAAATTGAAGAATGGGAAAAAGGTAATCTCGTAGAATTTATCAATAGTTTTAAAGGGACTGTTGGAGGGAATAATAAAATTAACAGAAGCCAGCTATTTACCAAAGATTTTGATGAAGCGATGAAGCTGCATGTCAGTGACCCTGCAAGCAGCAAGGCCCTATTGGAAGCGCTTAAAGGAGATAAATCCTATGACCCAGCTAAGCTCAGTAAGGCTTACGTCAGCTGTATGAAAGATATTCAGGACTATCGCACAAGTCTTACTACGAAAGCTGAGAAAGCGACAGGCGAAGATATGATTAAAACATTTATTTCAGAGGCAAGTAAAGCGATTAAAGCTCAAGTCATTACTGATAAATCTTTGTCTGAGCTAAGAGATAAGCTAATACCGAACACGGAATTTCTTTCATCAACGAAAATGAAGCCAGCCGAATTTACAAAAGAGTTTAGCAAGCAGTTCCCAACTCTTTATACAGTATTTACAAGCATGATGGACGAAAAGTCTGGGGCTAAAGAAATGCAAAAGCTAGTGCGAGATATCACAAATAAATTGAAAGTTGATGATAAAAAGCATCCTGATGCGGATCCATACGTAAGGGTGCACAAAATGCTTTCCGAACTCGAATTACAGACTCAAGCTGTGAAAGCAGACAAGCAACGAGGGGAGAGTGTTAAGAACTTTTTATCATTTATGAATATAGAAAAACCTAAAGCCGCTAAAGAAGCGCAAGAGGTTGCTAGACGCTAGGGTTGCAATTATCCGATTTAGCAGTTAATCTGCAGCTATACTATGCAGACCGAAGCTCGTAGAGCGTAGGTGGTCCATATTTTTTGAAAGGCGATGAGTGATTAGTTTTAGCAAGCGCGGTAGCAGCAGTTTTAGAAAGTGGTGGTGGTCGCTGGACTCCACTACATTCATGCTGTTGTTTGTGCTCTTGGTCGTGGGCTCAATCCTGATCACCACTGCAAGCCCTGCGGTTGCAGAACGGCTGAAGATCAGTTCTTTTTATTTCGCCCACCGGCAGTTTATCTTTCTCTTCATGGGACTGGGGATCATGATCTTTATTTCTGCGCTTGAAGAAAAGCAGCTCAGGCGGCTAGTGCTTTTGAGCGTAGTTGGCTGCTTTGCCATGTTAGTTCTCGTCCTGCTGATCGGTGATGAAGTTAAGGGGTCACGCCGCTGGATTGCTACCCCATTCACCTCATTGCAGCCCTCGGAGCTGCTCAAGCCCTTCTACATATTCATCTGTGGAATGCTGCTCTCGGAGCGCTATAACCGCAAGGATTTTCCTGGGTTTAAAGCTTGTATTATCATGCATTGCTTCCTGGTGGCGCTGCTTTTTCTCCAGCCTGATTTCGGCATGGTGATCACCTACACTTCGGTGCTTGCCGGGCAATTCTTTCTCGCTGGCCTATCACTCTGGTGGATTGCTGTGGTTGGTATAATTGGTATCACCGGGGCCTTCGGCGCCTATAGTTTTCTTCCCCATGTTGCAAGGCGTATCGACAATTTTCTCAATCCGGAAAATGCCGATAATTACCAGGTGGAGAAATCCCTGGAGGCTTATATTAACGGTGGGCTATTTGGGCGTGGGCCAGGTGAAGGAACAGTGAAATCGCATCTTCCGGACTCCCATACCGATTTTATTTTTGCAGTGGCGGGTGAGGAATTCGGCGCCATATTTTCCTGCATGATTATCCTTCTATTCCTAGGCCTTACTATCCGTGGACTATATCTCTTAAGCAAAGAAGATAACCTTTTTCGCATCTACACAGGTGGTGGTATCATCATGCTCTTTGCTTTGCAGACAATATTCAATATCGGCGTGACCTTACACATTTTTCCAACCAAAGGTATGACGCTGCCATTTATCAGTTATGGTGGGTCATCTATGTTTTCGTTCTCTATTGCTTTTGGAATTTTCCTGAACTTAACTAAAAAGCGATACGAAGTAACTATACCAAGGAGCCGGTCATTAATCATGACGAGATAATGTTTAGCCCGCACTTATACCAGTCAGGGTACAAATCAAAACGAACAGTAGGCTGGGCGCTTTCGGCTTTTGTGCATTTGGGGTTTATATTGGTGGTTATTGGCTATGTGAACTACTCGCTTCTTTCTGATATGCAGCAAGTGCAGATGCAAAGCATTCCTTCGGTTATAGATATCATCCTGGTTCCAGATTTTATCGCTACCAAAGAGAATGAAACCAAGCTTGAGTCGCAAATAAAGCCGGATACACCGGATATTATAGAGCAGAATCTGGATGCAAATCCGATAAATATACCTGATCCTGCAGTCGATCACGCCGTTAAAGCCGAAGTAACCAAGAGTCCGGCGCCTGAGCGCTATGAACAAATCCTTGCCCGCCATTTTATCAATGCCATTCCCAATAATATAAAGCAAATCAAACAGAATAGTGTGGTGGACATATGGATACGCATTAACCGCAGGGGTGAGATTGAGGATTATGGCTTCCACCCTGAACCGAATGATGCCCAGCTTAAGCTCATGATTGAAACCGCAATTATAAATGCAAGCCCGGTGCCGCTTCCCCCTCCAGAAACGTTTACCAGTGATTATGCCCAGTATTTGCTACCTCTACTCCTTAGGAAATAGTGTAATGAGGGCTTTACCTGGGCGGTAAAAAAGGGTAAAATTTCATATTATACTCAAAGAATTTCAAGAATTGGTTAGGAATGCAAGTGGTGAGCATGAGGCGCGTATTCTTCATACATAACGAATGCGAATCCCGAAGTATGACGCCACCAACTCTTGAAAGGCGAAGAGTAGATTTAATAATATTTATGTATGAATGACCTGAAAAGAATTCTTAATTTTAGCGTATACCAACAAGCAGTAGCATTAGTGTTGGTCTCACTGGCGTTCTTTGCCTTGCTTAACTGCATAATGCGCATGCTTGCTCCAAGCTTTGATCCTTATGTGATTTTGGGTTACCGCAGCTTGTTTACCCTGGCCTTCGCCTTAATGGCTTTGCCTTTTATTTCTATAAAATCCAGTGGTAATAAGACCTTCAGCCGAATCAATTTTTTTAAGTCGGTTTCCGATTTTGCTAGTATTCCGCTTTGGGTCGTGGCGTTGAGTCATATGCAGATTACGCAGGTTGTTTCGATTGCTTTTTTAACGCCGATCATATGTGCGGTATTTGCAACCCTTTCCTTGCAGGATAGAATGAGTTCTGCCAAATGGGCTGCTTGTATTATGGGTTTTATTGGGGCTTGTATAATTGCCAATCCCGACTTGCAGGGTTTTAACTATTATAGCTTTTTTGTCCTGGCGACCTGCATTCTGTGGGCGAGCAGCGGAATTATGATGAAGAAGCTTACCATCAGGCAGCAACACCCTTTGATCATAAGTTTATATAACAATGGTTTGCTTACCTTGTTCACTTTACCTTTCTTAATTGCCTCAGGTAGGCTTCCTAATCTTAAGGAATTCTATCTGACACTAGCTATGGGGCTAGCTGCATTTATAGGAAATATTGCGCTGGCAGGAGCCTATAGGCGCACATTAATCACTAATTTACTACCTTATGAATACTTAAAGTTGATTTTTACTGCTTTGTTTGCCTATGTACTTTTTGGCGAAGTGATTACTGGGTCTACTATAATTGGTTCAACCATAATACTTGCCTCCTCATTTTATATCGCAAGACGAAGTGAGAAAGCCGACGAAATGCCTTCACAAACCCGAATATAACTTGGGAAAAATAAGTGGTAACCAGTAGTGTAATGTCACAAGATCGCCACGAAGTAAATTTTTGCCATATTTTTTGCCGATGTTGCTGGCGGGATATATTGTGGTAGGGCAAGTTAAGACCCAGAATAAATTCGCTATGGCTGCTTTCTTTCAAACCTGACCAGATTTGCAAACAATTCTGCCCCTAACTTGCCTTCGCATAATTATGCAGTATATTAAGAGCAGAGACAATAGAAATTTATTATAACACAGATGAGGACGGCATTAGTTACTGGCGGAGCTAGTCGTATTGGGGCAGAAATTGCCCGTCATTTGAGCAAACAGAATTGGAAGGTTATAATTCACTATAATACTTCACAACGGCTGGCAGAAGAGCTGGCTAAGGAAATCGGAGGAGAAGCCGTGCAAGCGAATTTTACTGCTTCTGGTCAGATCCAAAAAATGTTAAGTGGTATAAGTAAGATGCCCGAATTAATTATCAATAATGCCGCAATTTTCAAAAATGACACTTCTCCTCTCGCCTATGATGAGCA
>Ga0206827_1123_pt1 | contig 16554 bp, 13 predicted proteins | sample Alteio_BWOrgCont_77_FD_152852 | JGI IMG/M metagenome (GOLD analysis project Ga0206827, IMG submission 152852) | Enriched cells from forest soil in Barre Woods Harvard Forest LTER site, Petersham, Massachusetts, United States -... | ecosystem: Environmental > Terrestrial > Soil > Temperate forest >...
CATTCTCGCCGTCGTCGCCCGCGTTTCCGGGCTCGTGGCCTACATCGAGGTAGCCGGGCTGGAGACGGATGGCTTCGTCGTAGTCCTTGAGTGCTCCGGCGAGATCGCCTTTGTCGTACCGGGTAATGCCGCGGTTATAGTACGCGGTTGCGTAGTTTGGCTTGAGGCGGATGGCTTCGTCGAGATCGGACAGCGCTTCGGCGATTTGCCCCTTGGACTGATAGGCATTGGCGCGGTTGTTGTAGGCCTCAGGGAAGGCGGGCTGGAGGCGGATGGCTTCAGTATAGAAGCGGATTTTCTCGTTCAGGCTGGTGGCCGAAAATGCCCGCTCGAAACAGGTCTGGGCGGAGAGTTTCTCCTCCTGCACTGCTGGCGCGGTGCTGGCTGCAGCCTGCTGCGCTTTGGCGGCTTCCTGCGCCGGTGGCGAGGCGGGGTGGGAAACGGCATCGAGGGCGATGTTGAGGTAGCGGGTGCGGAGGCGATCCATAGCCTCGGCGAAGTATTCGACGGGGACGCTGAGGGCCTGATATTTCCGCAGCAGGGCGAGTTTGCCGGTGAGCTGATCGGCGATGGCCGGGGTGCTGAAGCTGAAGCCCTCAAGCATGAGGGGCACGATATTTCGTTTCTCGTCGAGGGCGGTTTCGATCTCGCGGCGCAGCCAGTCTTCGGGCTCGAAACAGCGATCGAGCGCGGAGGGCGTGAGCAAGACGAGGAAGTGGGAGCGTGCGCGAACATTTTCAAGAATGACGGTTTCGAAGTCGCCGCTGGGAATGCCGTTGTAGTCGAAGAAGACGTCGTAGCCGTGGTGGGTCAGGTCCTGAAAGATGGCCAGCGCGCCGAAGGCGTTGGTGCGGCGGTAGCTGATGAAGACCGTTTTTTCGATGGGTAACATCGATGGCGTTGCTCGTGCCCCATTCTTAACGAATTCGAGCGATTCCGCGAAACATTTTTGCTGCGGACGGACAAACATACAGATTCGCGGCAGGTCGACATCGCAAGAAGCAGATCCTTCCACTTCACTACGTTCAGTGTCAGGATGACAACTCTGCCTTTTGAAACCATGAGTTGCCGAATGCGATATACACTCGATCCGTTATGACGGTCGTGATTTCGATGCTGCGCGGCGTGAATCTTCTGAAGTACAACCGGATCAAGATGGATGCGCTGCGGGAGCTTTATGTGTCGCTGAAGTTTGAGGATGTGGCCACGTTTATTCAGAGCGGGAATGTGGTGTTTCGGACGAAGGAGCGGGACCTGGGGAAGATCGCCAGGCGCATTGGGGATGGGATCGAGAAGGGCTTCGGGTTCAGGCCGCATGTGGTTCTGCGCACGGCGGAAGAGATGCGCGGGGTGATTGCGCGGAATCCGTTTGCGGCGAGGAAGGAGGTTGAGCCGGGCAAGCTGCTGGTGTGGTTTCTTGCTGCGGATCCGGGGGACGAGGCGCGGAAGAAAGTGCTGACCGTGAAGATGGAACGGGAAGAGCTGAGGATCGAGGAGCGGGAACTTTATATCTATTTTCCGGATGGGCAGGGGCTATCAAAGTTATCGTTAGCGGCGGTGGACCGGGCGCTGAAGATTCTGGGGACGGGCAGGAACTGGAATAGCGTGCTGAAGCTGATGGAGATGGCGGAGAAGTTGAGTTAGCGAGTGTCCACACCTTCCAGTCTGTCGATGACCGTGCTTTCCCACCCTTCGCTTCGCGAAGGATGGGGCACCCATTTTCGTGCTGCTACCGAGACAAAGCAGATCCTTCGACTCCGCTGCGCTCCGCTCATGATGACAGCCTTCATTCGTTTGCTAGAGCGCAGCGTTGGTTCTCAAACTGTCACGGTTTCAGTTGCTTTTGTCAGGTTGTCGAGGCAGCCATTCCAGCCGTATTCGTGCCGGCCTCTGGTTTCGGTTTCTTTGAAGCCCTCGTGGGTGATGATGACCTCGGTGCCTCCATTCGCGGGCTTGAATTCAACCGTAACGAGGGTTTCGTAACTGGGGCCGCCTACGCATGGGGTCCAGGTGAAGGCGAGCAGCTGGTTGGGAATGATCTGCTTGTAGATGCCTTCGACGTGGATCGTATCCGATCCGTTGAAGACGTTGATGCGGTAGGCGCCGCCGACGCGCAGGTCGGAGGTCGCAGATGCCACGGTCATGGGTGAAGGCGCGTACCACTTCTGCATCAGCTCGGGTTTGGTCCAGGCTTCGAAGAGGTCGGACGGTGATGCTTTGATGAGGCGTTTGACTTGCAGGTTGAGAGGATCGCTCATTTCTTTTCTCCTTCAAAGTAGGTTTGGAGAGCATCGAGGCTCCGGTTCCAGAATTTCTCGTAGTAGGAGAGCCATTCTTCGGCTGTCCTGAGGGCCTGGGCGTTGAGGCGCACGACCTGAAAGCTGCCTCGCTTTTCGCGGTGGATGAGGTTGGCGGATTCGAGCACCTTGAGGTGTTTGGAAACGGCGGCGAGCGAGACGCGGTAGGGTTTGGCTATTTCTCCCACGGTTTTTTCTCTGTTCGAGACGGCGCGGAGGATGGAGCGGCGTGTCGGGTCGGAGAGGGCGTGGAAGATGGAGTCTAGCCGGGCGGTGCTGGAGTTAACCATTTGGTTGAATGTTAGGACGAGAAATTAAATCTGTCAACCGTTTGGTTAAATGTTTTGGCAGGACTTTTAGCAAAAAGGGATTGCGGTGGTGGCTTGCTTTAATCGCATGGATTCTATCGCGCGGATTATCACCCCATCACGTGAACACCGCACGTGCTGGGGACCCCGATATTGCGCGCTCAGAATGACGGCTGGGTAAGGGGCTTGCTTTCCCACCCTTTCGCAAAGTGCGCGAAAGGATGGGGCACCCGGTTTTGTGCGGATCGATGCGAACCGCAGGTTCCTTCGGCTCCGCTCAGGATGACATCGTTATTTTTCAACTGAATTGGCTCATGTTGATGTCTAGCTTGTATTCTTCGCCGTGGGCGAGGAGTTCGTCCCAGGTGACTTCGCGCTTCTGGTAGCCGGACATGCGGCCCAGCATGCAGCTGCGGGCGCTTTCTACGCCAGCGGCAATCTGGTTGTGGAATTTGCCGGAGGTGATGCTCTCGATGAAGCCCTTGTCTTTTTCCGAGTCGGCCTGGGCGAGGTTGTCGCTGAAGGCTCCGTTGGCGGCGAAGGCGCCGGTGGATTGCTGCGTGTCACTGCCGGACCACGTCCACGGGTTGTCGCCTAGTATGCGCAGGGGGCCGGAGTAGGGCAGCTCGGCAATTCCCTTTGCCCCGAAGATGCGCTCGGAGACGTCGAACCATTTGCCGGGACAGAATTGCGTGGACGAGAAGCTGACGTGGATCTGTTCCGGGTAGGTGAAGATGACCTGGTAGTTGTCCCACGTGTCGCCCGCGTGGGCGATGACGCTGCGTCCGCCGGTGGCTACGGCTTTGACGGGGTGCGACTGGAGGGCCCAGTTGCAGATGTCGATGACGTGGATGTTCTGTTCGAGGAGCATGTCGCCGGAGAGATTGCGGTACCAGAGCCAGTTGCGGAGGCGCTGCTCGTCGGCGGAGGCGTTGGGATAATCGTGCTCGACGGCGGGTGGCGCGTTGTAGTGCGCGGCGACGCTGGCGATTTTGCCGAGATCGCCGTTGTGGATGCGGCGGACGATTTCGACGAAGGGCGGCGCGCTGCGGATCTGGAAGCCTACGTCAACGGAAACTTTGCCGTCGGCGAGTTTTGCGATTTCGAGGGCGCGCATGGTCTGCGGGATGTCGACGCCAACGGGTTTTTCGCAGTAGGCGTGCTTGCCGCCTTTGACAATGGCTTCGAGATGCTCGACGTGGAACCAGGGTGGTGTGGAGATCTGGACGGCGTCGACGTCTTTGGAGGCGGCCAGCTCTTCGTATGCTTTGTAGCCGCGGAACTGGTGCTCGGGGCCTGCGTAGCCTAGAGATTTGTTGAGATCATCGAAGTAGGCTTTGCCTTTTTCCAGCTGGTCGGGGAAGAGGTCGGCTATAGCGACGATGCGCGCGCTGGTGTTCTTCGCAAAAGATGTGGCGACGGAGGTGCCGCGGTTGCCGCATCCGAGCAGCGCGTAGCGGACGGCGGAGTTGGCTTGATAGCCGAATGCGGTTTTCGGTTTCAGGAACATAAGGCCTGAGGTTGCGGCGGTTCCGGTTAGGAATTTTCTTCTGTCCATTTGAGTCGTGCTCCTGTTGTGGAAGGCCCGGGGCTAAAGCCCCTCAATTTCGATTCTTATTTTCCCCCGCCCTAAAGGGGCGGGGCTTCTACCCTAACTACGCGGCCATCGATGATCGTTGCTGCCGGTTCGGAACTTAAAGCTACCAGTGCGAATGCGGTCTTCTGTGGTCTTCCACCCTTTGCTTCGCAAAGGATGGGGCACCCGGCACCCGGATTCTCGCCTCGTTTGTTATCCATTCTGGATTTTGGTGATGATCTTTTCGAGGTAGATTTTTTCGTTCTTTACGTCTTCGATTTGCTGCGGGCCTTCGGTTTCGCGCTCGATGGTGACGGCTCCGGTGTAGCCGAGGTTGTGGAGTTTGGTGAAGACCTTTTCGAAGTCGACCAGGCCTTTGCCGATGAGGACTTCTTCGCCGAGCTTCATTGGGTCGGTGGGCCACTTGCCGTCTTTGGCGTGGATGCTGCGGACGTGCGGGCCGATGATGTCGACGGCGTCGACTGGATTGGCCTTGCCGTAGAGGATGAGGTTGGCGGTGTCCAGACCCACACCCAGGTTCGGCTGGTTCACGTCTTTGATGGCTCGCGACATTGTGGTTGGCGTTTCCTGACCGGTCTCCATTAGAAAGTTCTGGCCGTTTCTGGCGCAGTGCTTGGCGACTTCCTGGATGGCGAGGACGGTTTCGTCGTAGAGCGAGTCGCGTGGATTCTCGGGGATGAAGCCGCAGTGGGTCTGAATCTGCGGGATGCCGAGGAGCTTGGCGAAGTCGGAGGTTTGCTTGAGGGCGTCGATACGGGCGGCGCGGCTGTCGCGCGGCACCAGGCCAATCGTTGACGGGCCGCCTTCGAAGTCCCAGATGAGGCGTCCGGGGCCTACGACTTCTGCTGTCGTCGCGGTAACGCCGTACTTCTGGAGCAGGCCTCCGAGCTCGTCGGCTAATGCCGGAGTGTATTTGTCAATGTAGGCGTCTAGAGAGAAGAAGCAGTTGGAGAAGCCCATGTTTTTGACGCGGGAGATGGTGGCTTCGGGGCCGTCGGCAGGTTTGATGAGTAGGCCCAGGGCCATGGGCTTGAGATTGCTTTGCGTTTCTGCTGCGAGGCCGAGGCGGTTGGCTGCGAGGGCGGTTGCCGTGGCGCCTGCGGCGCTGAGGAATTCTCTTCGATTCATTGCGTGTCGTTCTCCCGTGGCAACGATTCCATGTCGGAAAGGGTATCAAGTGTTGGTCACTTCGTGCGAGTGAAGGATGGCTGAATGCTCTTTGCGGTTGCGGCTTTTCCGCATCGCATGGATTCTTCGCGCGGATTACGCGCTCAGAATGACGGCTGGGTGGGATCCTGCTTTCCCACACTATGGGGTACCCTTTTTCGTGCTGCAGCGAAGAAAAAGCAGGTCCTTCGACTCCGCGCTTCGCGCTCCGCTCAGGATGACATCTTGATCGATCGTGTTCTCCCGATGTTGTGCTTATTCGGAGAAGATTACTCTTGATCCCTTCAGGCCGTAGTAGGCGATGTAGATGTAGCAGAGGATCGGCAGGACGAAGGCGTGGTGAATGCCGATGCGGTCGGCGAGGATACCTTGCATCTCGGGGATGATCGCTCCTCCGACGATGGCGGTGACCAGAAGGCCTGAGGCTTCGCCGGTGAGCGGGCCCATTTCGGCAATGCCCAGCGTGAAGATGCTGGGGAACATGATGGAGTTGAAGAGGCCAACGAGCAGGATGCTCCAGATGGCAACGTGGCCGAAGGTGAGCATCGAAGTGATGACCAACAGCACGGCGACGGCGGAGCAAAGCGCGAGCAGCTTCCCGGTCTTGACCCTTTGCAGGACGGCTGAGCCGATGAAGCGGCCGATCATTGCGCCTCCCCAATAGAAAGGCACGAGCGCTGAGGCGGCGAGCGGACTGAGTCCTCCGATATCTTTTTGGCCGAAGTAGTTGATGAGGAAGCTGCCGATCGAGACTTCAGCGCCGACGTAGACGAAGATAGCGATCGCTCCGAGGACGACGTGGCGATGGCGCCACATGCTGTCTTTCTTGCCGCCCGTCGGGCGGTAGTCTTTGGTGACGTCGATGCGCGGGAACTTGTAGAGGGCGATGGCGAGGCCGAGGATCACGAGCGCGAGAGCAATGGCCAGATAAGGGAACTTGACGGTTGCGGCTTCATGCTGGCGATAGATGAGGAGCTGTTCGGGGGACAGCGTGGTCACGTCCTCCACGTGCTTGGCCGCAGCGCCCAGGATCAGCCATCCTCCAAGAAGCGGGCCGATGACGGTGCCGAGTGAGTTGAAGGCCTGCGTAAGATTCAGGCGGCTGGAAGCAGTGTCAGACGGCCCGAGCACCGAGACATAAGGGTTGGCTGCTACCTGCAGCGCGGTGATGCCTGCGGCGAGCACGATGAGGGCTGAGAGGAAGAGCGGAAACGACGGCACGCTGGCGGCGGGGATGAAGAGCAGCGCTCCGACGCACATGGTGAAGAGACCAGCAACCATCGTTCGCTGATAGCCGATCCATTCGACGACTTTGCCTGCAGGGATACCGAAAGCGGCGTATGCGCAGAAGAAAACGAACTGCACGAGCATGGCCTGGGCGTAGTTCAGCGAGAAGATGGATTTCAGATGCGGGATGAGGATGTCGTTGAGCGAGGTGAGAAAGCCCCACATGAAGAAGAGCGTAGTGACCATCGCCATTGCGCTCCTGTTGGTTTCGCCCGGAGCGTGGGTGGTAACCGAAGTGCTGCTTACGTTCGTGATTGCCATGCCGTTTTTTCCAACCCTCAAAGTGACGCAATCTGATGGCGCTTGCCTGCTCCTAAGATGCGGGCAGAAACAAGACCACCGCTGATGATAAACGCATTGCGCAACACCTGGCGCGGGAGAAGTGGTGGCAACGATACCAGGATTGGCATTTTGCCGGTGTAACCGTTTGCTTCTTTAGAATAAGAGACTGAAACTTTCAGGTATCGCAAGCCGTCTTTCGTTTGAGTCCCGTGGCAGAGACCTCTAACGGGAAGACGCTGACATCTATCTACTTATGCCATTTGTAAAGACATCGTTCGCGATCAGCCTGCTGGCTTCGGCTGGGTTTACGGCTGCAGCAACCCCTTCCGCTGTATTTGCGGAGTCCGGGCAGAACGCGCCTGCATCGACGGCGCGTCTGCTGGGAACGGTCACAGCTGTCAGCGGCGATACGATCACTGTAAAGTCGGATGCCGGCGTCGTGGCAACGATCACGGTCAGCGATGCGACGCGCATTGTGCACGCGGAGCCAGGGCAGAAGGATTTGAGCAGCGCGACGCCGATCAAGGTGCAGGATCTGGCGATCGGCGATCGCGTGCTGGTGCGGGCGACTCCGGGTACCGCCGAGAATACATACACGGCGCAGGCTGTGATTGCGATGAAGAAGAGCGACATCGCACAGAAGCAGCAGCAGGAGCGCGAGGACTGGCAGAAGCGCGGCGTGGGCGGCCTTGTGAAGTCTGTCGATGCTGCGGCCGGCACAGTTGTAGTGGCGTCGGGGTCGAGAACGATTACGATTCACACCACGCCGAAGACGATTGTTCGGCGGTATGCGCCGGATTCAGTGAAGTTTGATGACGCCAAGGTTTCTACGCTTGATCAGGTCAAGCCGGGCGATCAGCTGCGGGCGCGCGGAGATCGCAACGCCGATGGGACTGAAGTCACCGCGGATGAAATTGTCGTGGGGTCTTTCCGGAATATTGCCGCGACAGTTGTGAGTGCGAATGCCGCGAAGCAGACATTGACGGTCACCGATCTGGCGACGAAGAAGCCGGTTGTCATTCGCTTCACGCCGGATTCGCAGTTGCACAGGCTTGCGCCTGAGATGGCGCAGGCGATTGCGAGCAGGCTCAAGGGCGGCGCTAGCGGCGGCGAACAGCCTGCCTCAGCGAATGCACAGCCTCCTGCAGGCGGAATGGGCGCTGGCAGACCGGGCGGACAGCGTGGTGGAGATCCTTCGCAGATGCTGCAGCGCGCGCCGAGCGTGCAGCTTACCGATCTACATCCGGGCGACGCGGTGATGATTGTCGCAACCGCAGGCGCAAGCGACACGGCTACGGCGATTACGCTGCTGGCCGGCGTTGAACCAATGCTCCAGGCTTCGACCAAAGCAAGCCAGAGCTTATTTTCTTCTTCCTGGAGTCTCGGCGGCGGCGGCGACGCCGGTGGGGCCGCGCAACAGTAAGCGGATCGTTACGTCTAGTTTTGAAACTCTTGGAGAATTTGTGAAACAGAGAGTTCTACGCCATTTTTCTATCCTGCTGGTCTTGTTGCTGAGTCTTGCATCGGCGACACGCGTGCCGGCGCAGGCCGCGAAGGGCTCTGTGCGCGGACAGGTGACCGATCCTTCGGGCGCGGTGATTCCGAATGCCAATGTGAGCTTGACGACTCCGGATGGTCACACGGTCGCTACGGTTACGTCGAATGCAGGCGGCTCGTATCAGGTGAATAACCTGACGCCGGGCACATATATTGTCATTGCGAATGCCCAGGGTTTTGCTGCTTCGAATTCAAAGGCTATCTCCGTTACCGCGGGACAGACGAAGCAGTTCGATGTGTCGCTCGCGATCCAGGTGGAGCAGCAGCAGGTGCAGGTCACCGCGGAAAGTACCACGGTGGACACGAGCCCGGACAGCAACGCGAACGCGGTTGTGCTCAAGGGTAAGGATCTGGATGCGCTGTCGGATGATCCGGATGAGTTGCAGAACGAACTGCAGGCGCTGGCGGGACCTTCGGCGGGGCCGAATGGCGGACAGATTTACATTGATGGATTTACCGGAGGGCAGCTTCCACCGAAGTCGTCGATCCGCGAGATTCGCGTGAACCAGAATCCCTTTTCGGCGCAGTATGACCGGCTCGGGTATGGGCGCATTGAAATTTTGACCAAGCCGGGAACGGACAAGCTGCATGGCAACGTCTCCGCACGCGGAACCGATTCGAGCTTCAATGCGGCGAATCCGATTCTGAATTCGAACCAGCAGCCGGGGCAGCCGACGATTCCATTCCCCGATTACTACACGTATTTCCTGAACGGTAGTGTGGGCGGATCGCTTTCGAAGAGGGCTTCGTTCTTCCTGAATGCATTCGGGCGGAATATTCAGAATGTGAGTGTCGTGGACGCGATCAATCCAACGGAGACGACCGATCCGAACAATCCGGTGTATCTGAACACGACGGTCAGCAACCCGAGCACGCGCATTGATATTGCCCCACGATTTGATTTCCAGTTGGGCGAGACAGATACCTTGACGGTTCGCTACGACTTTACGCGGAATACGCAGTCGAATGCGGGCATCGGCACCACGAGCCTGCCTACGGTCGGCTACAACACGCACAACGTTGAAAACGAAATTCAGTTGAGCAACAGCTGGGTGATGAGCCCCAAGATCGTGAACGATATGCGCTTTGAGTACACGCGCTCGCGGGCGCAGCAGACTCCGCTATCGACCGACCCGACGGTTTCTGTGCAGGGCGCCTTTACCTCGGGCGGCAGCAACAACGGGACTTTACGCGATAACCAGGATTACTACGAGCTGCAGGATTATTTCACGGCGGCTGAGGGGAGCCACTCGTTGAATTTCGGCGCGCGGCTGCGGGCTACGCGCGATGCGAACTTCACCAATGCGGGAACGAATGGGCTTTATACCTACCAGTCGCTCACGAGCTACCTGAATAACCAACCGCAGACAATCCAATACACCGTCGTCAACAACAATGCGTACACAGCGCGGGCCACGCTCTTCGACGCCGCGTTGTTCTATCAGGATGACTGGAAGGTCAATCAGCGGTTTACTTTGAGCTACGGGCTGCGCTGGGAGGCGCAGAACTATATTCATGACATAAACGACTGGGCGCCGCGCGTGTCCTTCGCCTATGCGCTGGATGGCGGCGGCAAGAAGCCTGCCAAGACTGTATTGCGCGCCGGGTATGGCTGGTTCTTTCAGCGCTGGGGCGTAGCAAATACGTTCGGCGGTGGCGGCAGTACTCCCTTCGTGATTTACACGATTCATCACAATGTTCCGGCGCCGGGAGAACAGTCGAACCAGCAGATCGTGATCCAGTCATTTGGTAACTCAACTACTGACAACGGAAACAACGCACCGATTTATTATCAGATCGATCCACATTTTCATGCGGCGATTGACATGCAGGGCGCGATCGGCATTGACCGTCAGATTACAAAGAGGGCGACGGCCAACGTGACCTATCTCTATAGCCAGGGCGTGCACCAGTACCTCACCAATAACATAAGCGCGCCTTTCTGGGACGGATCGAGCGGGACTTATGCTGACGCGGCGAATCTGGCGGCGCCGAGTGAGAACCTTTACACGTACCAGTCTGGAGGGTTTTACCGGCAGAGCCAGGTGATCGCCAGCGGCAGGGCGGCGATGAGGCGCTTCAGTCTCTTCGGTTTTTACCAGTACAACAATGCGCGCAGCAATACGGGCGGGGTGAATTCGTTCCTTTCAAACGCGTATGATCCGAAGCTTGATTACGGGCGCTCACAGTTTGACGTGCATCACCGGTTCATCATCTTAGGCAACATTCAGGCACCCTGGGCTATGTCGTTCTCGCCCTTTCTGGGCTATAACTCGGGCACGCCTTACAACATTACGATCGGCAACAATTTCACGGCGAACAACCAGTTCAATGCGCGTCCCACGTTCGCCGCGAGTTGCAGCGAGGCAAACGTTGTCGAGACGAAGTTCGGATGCCTGAACACGAATCCGGCAGGCACGAACGAACGGATTGTTCCCTACGGCTATGGGACGGGGCCGCAGAATATCAGCCTGAATATGCGCGTGAGCAAGGTGATTGGTCTTGGACCGCATGTTGAAGGAAACGGGCCGGGCGGCGGCGGTGGTCCGGGCGGTGGCGGTGGACGCGGTCGCGGCTTTACAGGGCTGAGCGGCAACCAAGGCGGTCCGGGGAGGCTCGATGCTTCGGTGTCGCGCAAGTACAACCTTACGCTGAGCGCCTTCGGCTCCAATGTCCTGAATCATCAGAACCTGGGAACTCCGAATGGGACATTGCTTTCACCGTTCTTCGACAAGTCGCAGTCGCTGGCAGGAGGCTTCTTTGGGCCGCCAACGGCCGGCAATCGCAGCATCTTTTTGTCGGCGGACTTTAACTTTTAACCGAAGCTAGCCGAGAGGGGAGGGCAGTTTGCGTTTGTAGAGAGCACGCTATGGCGGGGCCGCCATGCCATCTGCCTGATTTGCCACTTTCGGCCAAGTGGATTAGTCATTATGTAGTGACCGGCCCGCTGCGCTAGTCGTGGGTTAGGCTGAGTTTGTTTGACGAACTCTAGTCCAGAGCCACAAGCGGAGGAGCCGGCCATGAGAGAGAAGTTACGATTTTTGGGCATGGATGTCCATGCTGAGACGATCGCAGTTGCCATAGCGGAACCGGATGGCGAGGTACGCAGCCTGGGGACGATTGCCAACCGCGAAGATTCGATCCGCAAGTTCATCAGGAAGCTTGGTACGCCTGAGCAGCTGCGCGCCTGCTACGAAGCGGGGCCAACAGGATTCGTACTGTACTGGCAGCTGACCCAGTTGGGTGTCGACTGCGCCGTGATAGCACCGACGCTGGTACCGAAGAAGCCGGGAGATCGGGTGAAGACGGACCGGCGGGACGCGTTAAAGCTGGCGCGCAGTCATCGCTCCGGAGATCTGACGGCAGTGTGGTTCCCGATGAAGATTCAGAGGCGTTGCGCGACCTTGTCCGGCAACGGGAGGCAGCCAAGCAGGATCAGTTGCGTGCGCGGCATCGTTTAACCAAGTTTCTGCTGCGCACGGGCCAACGTCCACCTCTGGGACTGAAGGCGTGGACAGAGCGTTACATGAGGTGGCTGGCGCAGGTCCGCTATACGCAGCCGGCGCAGGAAGTCACGCGTCTGGATTGTATGAACGAAGTCGAGCACATGAGCGCACGGGTGAAGCGGTTGGAGGAAGCCATTCTCGAAGTGGTAAAACTGGCACCGCAACCCATGCAGGACGTCATTCGGGGTCTGCAGGCTTTGCGCGGTGTAGCGCATATCTCGGCAGTCACGATCGCATCGGAGTTGGGCAACATCTCCTCCCGCTTCCAGAGCGCACGGAAGCTGATGGGTTATTGCGGCGTATTTCCCAGCGAAGATTCCAGCGGCAACCGCGTTCGAAGAGGCGGCATCACCAAGGCCGGTAATGCGCACCTCAGACGCATCGTGGTGGAATCGGCCTGGTGTTATCGACACCTGCCTCGCGTCGGGGAAAAGCTGCGCAAGCGACACGAAGGTGTTCCGCCAGCAATCATCGAGATCGCATGGAAGGCGCAGAATCGCCTGCATAAGCGCTACATGAAGCTGAGCATGGCAGGCAAGGATCAGAGGAAGATCATGACTGCAGTCGCTCGAGAGTTGCTGGGCTTTATCTGGGCCATCGCGATCAAGGCTGAAGCAAGTTGTCGACAACCCATTGCAGCATGAAAAGACAAAACCAAAAACCTTCCAAATAGGGAAAAAGAAAAAACGTTGAACCAGGCAATTCAATTCGAGGACAGGGTCAGCCGCAGCCGGGGCAAGCACGAAGGAGAATCCTCGGCGGAAGTATGCGACAGGCTATGCCGGACTCGCGTGGTTAGTCAGAGGCAGCTCCCGACGGATCATGATTATGCGGTTTCGACCCGCGAATATCAGCTTGATCAATCGTCGCCATTACCTGCCTCGGCTGCTGCTGACCCTGTCCTCGTTCGAAAAAAAGACCAGCGCATCTTGACCGGTCACTACATATCACTTCTGGGTTGGCGACGGCTCGCCCAGAACTTCGTGTTTGGGGTTCCCAACAGCTCTACTGGAGCCTGGGGGCTCTCACCATAGCGTCAATCGACGAGGCTTACGTGAAGGTACGCATTGTTGTAACAGCCAGAATAGATGTCGGATAACTGGACCTGCTTATCCAAGAGGCTACTTCTGCGCCGCACTCTCTTTCCGATACGCGGCGGCGAGGGTACCCTTGCTGATGGCGATCGGCAGCAGCGTCGGATAGAACTGGACAAACGTCGTGTCTACAGCCGCATGGGCGGCATGGCAACTGTAGCAGTCAGCCGACGACGGAATCATCTTGGCGGTTTTGCCTTCATCGAAGCCAAAGAAGGCCCATTTGCCCGGAAAACGCGCTTCGTCTTTTACGTGCACCTCGAGCCCCATACGGGGACCCTGGTAGTCGCCTTTCTGATTAATCGAACCCTTCCCCTGCGCGCCACGAACTTCGAGCACGAGTATGGTTTTGTCCGGCCAAGTGCCTGTCTTAACAAATGTCTTGTAGGCGTCAGGATTGACAAAGACGTTGTCGAACATGTGATGGTCGCCCATCTGCATCGCAGGGTTGTAACTCATATCGAACCCGGAGCTCAGGTACACCCAGTCCCGATAATGCTCTGGGAGCCTGAGCTGCGCGTCGCTGGTATATTCCGGACCCGTACTCGGCGACTCCGCGTCTTCTACGACGCGCGTCAAGGGAAATAGAAGGGTTGCGAGCAGCAATGCGGTCTTCGCTTGAGTGAGCATGGGTGCAGTATCTCTCAGGGCTCGTGCGCAGACTAGACCGGCCACTGCACGGTTCCGGCGATTCGCTGCATTGTTACCTTTCCGGGTTAGCCTTAGACTACGATCTCGATATGGACACGAACCACATTCCCTCCCACGCGCACCGGTGGGCATGGATTGCATCGATTTGGTTCGGATTTGGGTTGATCGATGCGTTGCAAACCGTTTTCGTCATGCGTGCGGAAGGCATGCACCACGCCTGGGTGAAGCTGTTCCTGACGACGGTCCTTTCGTGCCTGCCCTGGGCCCTGGCGACCCCGCTGGTCATGGCTCTTGGACGTCGATTCCCTCCGGTGAAACTGAGATCCTTGGCGACTTGGCTCGCGCACGGCGCCGCCTGCGTCACCATAGGACTGATCTTCGCCGCGTGGACCACTTGGCTGGACCAACTACTCAATCCGTATGCCAACAATTCGACTTCAGGGCCATTCGTGCACCTTTGGCTCGATAGGTTCTACAACGGGATTCTATCATCCCTGGTTTTGTATGCCGCCATCCTCGCGGTTAGCTATGTGCTGGACTCCCGAGCGCGGTTGGCTTATCAACAAACTGAGACCGCGCGACTCAACGAGCAGCTCTCGAAGGCCCAACTCAATGCCCTGCGCCGGCAGATCGAGCCGCACTTTCTGTTCAACACGCTCAATGCAGTCGCGGGCCTCGTACGTGAGGGGAGGAATGATACGGCAGTTAGCATGATTGTAGGGCTGAGCGACTTTCTCCGTCGTGTCTTGGAAGACTCCTCCCGGCAGCAAGTGCCTCTGGGAGAGGAAATGGAGTTCGCACAAAAGTATCTCGACATTCAGAAAGTGAGGTTTGTCGAGCGTCTTCAGTTGAACGTGGACGTCCCCAAGGAACTCCTTCACGCCCAGGTTCCCGCCCTGATTCTGCAACCCATCGTCGAAAACGCGATCAAGCATGGCATCGCAAAACGGGCTCAGGGAGGCGCGATCCGGATTGCCGCCTTCCGCTCCGACGGCATGCTCACGCTCAGCGTCTACAACGACGGCCCTAGCCTGCCTGTGAGCTCGGAGAAGACGCATTCCGGCATCGGCATCTCGAATATGCGAACTCGCCTGCAAAGCTTGTACGGAAATGCGTTCGCGCTGAACATGCAGAACCAGGACCAGGGTGGTGTGGAAGTATCCATTTCCGTGCCGTTCAAGGAGTGAAAGTACGTCCATGAAGATCCGCACCCTCATTGTGGACGATGAACCACTCGCGCGCACCAATCTCTCCCTACTCTTGCGACTTGATCCTGAAATTGAAATCGTCGGCGAATGCGGCTCTGGAGTGGACGCACCGGGAGAAATCCGCAGTGCAAAGCCGGACCTGCTATTTCTCGACGTTCAGATGCCGGAATGCGACGGCTTCGACGTACTCGAACTGCTGGGGAAAGACGTGCCTACTGCCGTCGTTTTTGTGACAGCATACGACCAGTATGCGCTGCGCGCCTTCGAGGCCGGAGCGCTCGATTATCTCTTGAAGCCGTTCGACAATGCTCGATTCGATCGCGCCCTCGATCGCGCGAAACAGAAGATCGCGCATGACAAAGATCGGCCCAAAAAGCTGGAACGCTTGGCCATCAAAAGCGCCGGGCAGGTCGCGTTCGTGAGCCTCTCGGAGATCGATTGGATCGAGGCTGCGGATTACTACGTGGGTCTGCACGTCGGATCGAAAATGCACCTATTACGTCGCGGCATGTCCGAACTCGAGCAGGATTTGGATCCGGCTGTCTTTTGCCGCATACATCGTTCGACGATCGTGAACCTCGATCGCGTCCGAGGTCTGAAGCTCAGTGAAGACGGCGACTACACGGTGCTGCTCGAAAATAGAACCTGCCTCCGGTTGAGCCGACGTTATCGCAAGCAGCTACAGTCTCGCCTGGGCATTCGCACTTCAGACTGACTCCCTGATCTGATGAGCCCACGCACCATTTGGCATTTGCCGCTATAAGGGCGGACAACGGACTCTTCCACAATCGGATAAGGGACGGGTGAGTAGCCCCGGGGAATTTCACCCCAAGGCCCTCTCACAACCGTACGTGACACTCTCGCGTCATACGGCTCCCATCAAGTTGAGAACGTGTTTCTTCACGATAGAAGCTGCACGCCCCGGCCTGTATCCTCAGGTTCCTCCCATCGCTGGTTGACCCGTGAACTCAGTCCCTTGACACTGCCCCTTCGATCCACTCCCATTACAGGAGCTCCATCACTACTACGAGCAGTTCCGCCCCTGCATCCGCGCATCCGTACTCTCGCCCTCGTGGGGTCGCCACTTGCTGCTTCTCCGTTAACATCGCGATTGCAGGTTCCCATGTTCCGCTGATCCGCCTCGTTAGCAAGCTCAGGCCACCTCTCATGCCGGGTGCCGCTCCGCCCGTCAAACAGGTGTCGTCGGAGCTTGTCCCGCAGCAGTCACCACTCTGCGGTTTTGACATCGTCTAAGTAGGTTTCGACACTTCAACAGTGGTTTCCTTTCGGTCCTCTTCTTGCCTGCTACCTGACCCAGTCCTTGCCGGGCCTTTTGCCTTCGCGCTCACGACCATGGCTTTTGACCACAGCCGCCGAAGGTGGTTTGGAATTCGCTCCTGCAAGGCGATTCCAAGGGGCCTTCCCTCATCGGAAAAGCAGTCACGCGCGATTGCCCTTTCGAGCTTCTCGCGCTCATGGCACACAGTGACCGCCTAACAGGAAGTAGCCCCAATACGCGGTTACTCCCGCGTCGGCCATGACTCGCCCAGAATCTAGTCTCTGCACGTGTTGAATTCGAGGCTGACTCAGCATCCGCGCG
>Ga0206827_1124_pt1 | contig 16240 bp, 15 predicted proteins | sample Alteio_BWOrgCont_77_FD_152852 | JGI IMG/M metagenome (GOLD analysis project Ga0206827, IMG submission 152852) | Enriched cells from forest soil in Barre Woods Harvard Forest LTER site, Petersham, Massachusetts, United States -... | ecosystem: Environmental > Terrestrial > Soil > Temperate forest >...
GGCCTGCCCAACTGGGTGCAGTGGTATGAATATACCGGGGCGCTGGGTGGCACTTTGTGGATACTGTTGGTGAATATCCTTATCTATGAAGGGGTAAATGCTAAAGTACGACGCAACGGGTATTTTGGCGCAGCGGTTTTAGTCATCTTCATTCCGTATTTTGTTTCGTTGGTTATTTTGTTGAATTTACCAGGAAACACCGGCGTAAAATCAGATAAAAATGCTGTCGTAATTCAACCCAATATTGACCCGTATAATGTGAAATTTGACGAAGCGAGTTTTGGCAGCCAGATAAGCACTTTAATTAATCTGAGCCAAAAGGCTATTGACAGCAATACGGTGGTACTGATATGGCCGGAAACGGCTATTGCCGATGAAGTGTATGAAAAAACAGCCATTGACAACGAATATGTAGATATTGTACATCAATTTGTAAAACAGCACCCAAAACTAAAACTCATCAGCGGAATAGATTCAAAAACCTTCTATGGCGATAAGAATAAAACGATAACTTCTGACCTGGTCGACAGCGAAAGGGGAATATGGGAAGATCATTTTAATGCCGCCGTTTTGATGGATACAGGCAATAAACTACAGTTTTATCATAAATCTATGCTGGTGCCGGGGGTAGAGAAAATACCCTATCCGCAGGTTTTTGGCTTCTTCAATAAATATATCATTGCGAATGGTGGCTATGGCGGCAGCCTCGGCAGCCAGGACGAACCCAGCGTTTTCAAAATAAATGACAAACTGATCATAGCGCCGGTGATATGTTATGAATCAGTATTTGGCGACTACGTAAGCAAGTATATCCGCAAAGACGCTACCATGATAGCTATTATTACCAACGACGGCTGGTGGCAGGATTCACCTGGCCACATACAGCACCTGGAATACGGGGCGTTGCGTGCCATTGAGTTCCGCAGGTTCATAGCCCGCTCTGCCAATACAGGCATTTCATGTTTTATTTTACCGGATGGGAAGATAATTAAAGCGACTAACTGGTGGGAGCCGGTAGCCATCAAAGAAAATATCATCTTAAACAACAAAATGACTTTCTACGCCCTCTATGGCGACTACATAGGCAGGATAGCCTGTTGGCTAAGTTTGGGGCTGCTACTGTATTTGGTTTGGAGAAGGGTGAGGGGGAAGTGAAGAATTGGATAAGGGACAGTTGAATTAGGAAACGGGAATGTAAAGGGGCATATATCCATTTTCTTTTTGAATTACGTATCTTTGAAAACAGATACAATTTTGCCTGAAATGTTGTTTGAAGAATATTCTTATTTTAATTATAAATTCCCTGAGCCACAATATTTAGGGGCCAAACATACTCATCTATCCTGGATAAAAAAATTTATTCCAGATAATATTACTTCTGTCATTGATGCCTTTGGGGGGTCTCAATCTGCCTGGGAGGATAGAAACTATCAAAGCTATGCAACTTGTTTATTCATTATTCGGGAATAAGAGTACCATCCCCGCCCTCTTTAACGTGCCGACTTGCATAATATAGTTAACTATCTAAATAACAACACAATGAAAACAAAAGTATTTCTCATGGTTTTCATTTTATCCGCCTTCAGTTTGAATGCTCAGGACAAGGCGGCTGATATACTGAACAGGATGTATAAAAACCTCGCTTCACATAAAAGTATGAGCTATGATATAACTTATAAATTCAAATCAGGAAATAAAGACACGGTCTTTTATAATGAGCATGTTAAGCTGATGCGGGCTGCGAATGATTCAATCTACCATGGATATATATGGAAATCATATAGCGATACCGAGTATTGTTTTTACGACCTGGTAAACAGCTATGATGTGAAGATAAAAAACAGGTTGGTTTTAAAAAGATACCCGTATAATTACAAATCATATATTGGAATATTAGATGACCATCTTGGAAGTGATTTTTTGAATGCAAACGGGAAGGTAATTAAAAAACAAATAAGAGGTACTGTTTTAAAAGTGATGAATGATACAATTATTGATGGAAAATCTTGCTGGCATGTATTAAAAAGTGATGAATCCGGCAATTCTTTGATCACAATGCAGGAACATATTTTTATACGCAAAAAGGATTACACAGAAGTGTTGAGTTATAGTTATAATGTTTTTATGGGCTGGCCGTCTTTTGTATATAGCAAATCTAAAAATTTGGTTTTTGACCATGAGAATAAGAATGATTTCAACCTTTCACAAATTCCCTCAAATTATACTTTTCAGGATGATAACCCTGAAGAAAGGAAACCGGTTATTGATTCAGTGTCATACAAAATAATGCAGGATCATTTTAATTCGTATTTAAAGTCATTACATCGTTCGGATTCCGGCAAGGCGGCGCCAGTTTTAAATGGAGAATTAATTCAAAAGCATTTTGAAAAGTATGCGATCAATTTTATTGGTAAAGTGACGGTACTTGATTTCTGGTTTATCTCTTGTCTGCCCTGTATAAAGGCGATGCCGGTAGTTGATTCACTACAAGCGGTATATGGCAGCAAAGGGGTACAATTCTATGGCATAAACAGTATTGATCACGATAAAAGATCAATAAAAGAATTTCCGCTATTCTTAAAAAAACATCATATTGATTATCCTTTATTGCTCGGGGATACATTGTGCGCAAATGAATATCATATAGATGGGTACCCTACTTTTATTGTTATTGACAAGAAAGGGATAATAAGATACACCTCAAATTATATACAAAATCCACAGAAAGTGAGTAACCTGCTTGACGAACTGCTAAAAGAAAATTAATAAAGCGGTTGGGCGACCTGCGGTCGCCCAACTTTTGGTTTTATCAAAAATATTCTGTAACTTGCCGTTGCGAAAGATAGATTTCGTGCTGCCGATTATGGCGGGTATATTTATTGTTAAAAGAACACTATACTACAATAGTTTTGTGTGTGGAAGTATTCAAACTATTGCAGTCTGGCAGGTGTCTAAGTTGCGTAATATTAAGACGGCAAAAAATCGGTTTTATCTATTTTAGATAAAAACCTATCCAATTTGCTTAAAAGGCGCTTATTGAAAAATAAATAGAAAAAAATAGAAAAGGGGAAAATTGTAAATTTATTGATATTCAACAAAATATATTTTCTCTGTTTCTCTATTTATTGCCTAAGTATGACAGGGTTTTGGCTAAGTTGGGTAATATTTGGGAGTGGGAGAGAAGGACTCCACCCCTACCCGGTACTCCGTCGCTGAAGCTTTGGCGCAAGAGACGGGGAAAGTTTCCGCAAGCGGAAACCGCAATGGTATTTCCACATAGATTTCGTTGTTTCAAACTTTATCCCGATATTTGACGTTTTAGAAAGCAGACAGTAAAAAAGAGAATTAAAATGACAGCGCAAAAAAACAATACCCGGTTCAGCATATTAGTGTTAATGATAGTGTTAGCGGCATTTAGCCGTATTATCCCCCACCTGCCCAATTTCGTACCGATAGGGGCAATGGCGCTGTTTGGGGCAGCTTATTTCTCTAAAAAGATATATGCTTTTCTTATCCCCCTGCTGTCTCTCTGGCTCAGCGACCTGGTAATAAGCAATACCGTTTATGCGCATTATTATACTCATTTTATGTGGTTTACGCCGGGCTTTTACTGGGTTTACGGCGGTTTCGCGCTTATCACCCTGCTCGGGTTTGTTACAGTGAAGAAGGTTAATTTTCTGAGCGTTACCGCCAGTGGCATTGCCGCCGCGCTTATATTCTTTATCATTTCCAATTTAGGCACATGGGCAGCGCAGGGCATGTACCCGCATACTATTGCCGGGCTTGGCGCCTGCTATGCGGCAGGTATCCCGTTCTTCTGGAACACGTTAGCCGGCGATTTGTTTTACGCGGCAATATTATTCGGCGGCTTTGAAATTGCAAAAAGCAAACTCCCAAGGCTGGCTTACAATTGAATTTTGCCACAGATTCACAGATTTTAAAATAATTTTTCTTTCCTCTTTTCCTCTCTGTGTCTTGCTCTGTGGAAACTCCGTGTAACTTTTAGTAAAAGAAAAATCACACAGAGAAAGAAAGAGGAAGGCACTGAGAACCGCAGAGAAGCGAATGACAAACAAACCGAAAGCAATATTTAACTGGAGCGGGGGCAAAGATTCTTCTTTGGCGCTGTATAAGGTATTACAGGCCCGGGAATCTGAGGTTATCTGCCTGCTTACCAGCGTGAATGAACAGTATCAGCGCATCTCTATGCATGGGGTGAGGGTAGAACTCCTCGAACAACAAGCGGAAAATATAGGTTTACCCCTCGTAAAAATGCTGATTCCTGAAATGCCTACCATGCAGGCCTATGAAAATGTGATGGTTGATGCGCTGAATGGGTTGAAAGAACAGGGAGCTGAGGTCTCAATATTCGGTGATATATTTCTGGAAGACCTGAGGACATACCGGGAAACGAAGCTGGCCGAGATCGGCCTAAAAGGTGTCTTTCCGCTCTGGAAGATCCCTACCGATATGCTTATCAGGGAGTTTATCTCCTTGGGATTTAAAACCATTATTACCTGCGTGAATGAGAAATACATGGACAAGAGCTTCGCCGGCAGGGTGATAGATGAGGAGTTCCTAAACGACCTGCCAGAAAACGTAGATCCCTGCGGCGAAAATGGCGAGTTCCATACTTTTGTATTTGACGGGCCGCTTTTTAAGTCTACGGTGAAATTCACTAAGGGTGAGGTGGTTTACAGGACCTATGCCTCCCCAAAGGATGAAAATGATATATCCTCTAATTGTAATGGCGATGAAAAAACGACGAAAGCACCGGCGGAATATGGCTTCTGGTATTGCGATTTAATACCGGAAGGCTGAATTTGAAAAAATGAAAAAAGCTGCTATACTAACATTGGGTCCCTATTTAGCGGTTTTTACCCTGCTGACGGTCTTTTCATTGCACATGCCATTTTTTTGGGATTCTATACAATTGGGTTCGCGGCAGGCAGGGTTCTTCTTAAATGCTGGTTATCATTCACTTATACTGCCAAATGAAATTGATAGCGGACATTTTCCATTATTTGGTCTATATCTTTCCATTATTTGGAATTTTTTTGGTGAAAATATTCCAGTAAGTCATATAGCTCTCCTTCCAATCCTGCTGGGGCTATGTTTTCAGTATTATAAGCTGGCTATTAAATTCATCAAACCGGGATATATCCATTTTGCCATGCTATTGCTTGTAGCTGACCCTGTTGTACTATCTCAGTCTACAATGGTTGGCCCTGATATAGTTCTGCTTTTTCTTTTCCTTGCGTCGGTTAATCTTTTACTTGAAAACAGAAAATGGTTGTATGCCATCACGATAGGCTTCCTGGCCCTTATCAGTATGCGTGGCATGATGACGGTATTTGGGTTGTTCTTGTTTGAGATTCTGGTTAGTTTAGTTAAAAAGGAGAGGTTACGTATTGGCATTATAACCAAATATATACCTGCGGGATTACTCTCCTTATCCTGGTTGATGTATCATTATAAAGAAACTGGCTGGATCGGGTATTACCCGGGCTCTACCTGGGCGGCATGTTTTGTGAGAGTACCGCCGATGGGTGTATTGAAAAACATAGTCATTCTGTTTTGGCGCCTGTTAGACTTTGGGAGGGTATTTGTCTGGTTATTAGGGCTTATATGCTTTATAAAAGCCTTTAGAAATAGCAAGGAGGGAGAAAAGGGCTCACTCACCCTTGTCACTCTTTTTATTGTAATATTGGCTGTATACATTCCATCCTTCATTCTTTATGCAGGACTTGGCGCACATAGATACCTGATGCCATGTATGGTTTTGGTAGGATTAGGCTCGGTTTATTTTATGCAAATGGCCAATCCCGGTAAACTTAAGAATATCAGTTTCATTCTTGTATTTATTGGTTTAGTAAGCGGTAATTTCTGGGTTTATCCAGGTGGTGTTTCTGAAGGTTGGGATGCTACTTTGGCGCACGTACCTTATTTTGAACTTAGAAAGCAAATGATCACTTATATAAATGAAAACCATATCGATCCCAAAACTGTAGGGACTGCCTTCCCAAATATAGATGGAACCAGGTACTCTGATTTAAATAGTACCATTGGGCCATTTAAGCATTATGATCTATCAAAGGACAAATACATCTTCCAGTCAAACATATTCAATGATTTCCATACACAACAGATAGATTCTTTGAAGCAGTATTGGACCTTAAAACAAGAATATAGACGTTGCGGTATATATGTCCGTTTATATTCACATTAGCCCAATAAAAAGCCCTTTGCTTTTTGGCAGAGGGCTTCTAAATGTTTCCCTGACGTTTTAATTTTAATATTTCGGCACTATTACTATTGAAGGTCTACCAGGAAATCATTAAAACATTGTTTTCTTATTATCCTCCTTTTTTAAATTGTTATTGCTACTTAAACGGGGATGAGGCTGATTTATGATTTTATTTTTTCGTTTTTAAGTTACTTTAACCTTTCATTAGGTATCTAAAGCAAAAAGCCGGAACAAGTATTTACCTGTTCCGGCTTTTATATCTGGTTAAAAGACTAACGCTAAAATATCTTATAATGCAATCCCAGCTCAATGCCTCCCCAGTAGTTATTTGAACTATTGCCATTTGAATTCTTATATGCTGAAGCATTAATGTCAGTTAACCCGTAATTACCCCGTATTCCAAGATTTGCATAAAGCATTGGAAGGAAATTAACTTCGAGGCCGGTAGCAATTACAACACTGAAATCGCTGCTGTTGTACCTGTTTGTACTTGCGTCTGAAACAATAGTTTTGGAAGCCGAATCGATATCATATTTTGCTGAAGTTAAAAACCCGAACTGTACACCGCCCATTAAATAAAATCTTATAATAGAACCTCCCGTATTGTATTTAAGCAAAATTGGTACCTGCAGGTAATTCAAATTAACTTTCCTGGTATAAGGAAAACTTGAAGAAGAGGCATTATTGTACCCTTCTGAAGATGTATTTACCTCTAATTGTATCCCTATATGTTTATTAAATTTAAACGTACCGAGTATCCCATATTCGCCAACATTTTTAAACTGAAAATCTCCGTCATGAGTACCATAATTATTAGGATCCACCACACCGGATGTATTATACATTCCCTGAAGGCCTACTTCCAAAGATTGGGAATAAGTTTTTGTAAAAACGGAAAGGCTTAAAAGAATAAGTATGAGTTTTGCTGTTTTCATATTATATATTAATTCTTCCTCAAAAATAGGATTAATTAGCTTTTCACAGTTCGGCAAGTCAAAAAAATTTCGAATTTCTCAAACTATTTTAAAAAAATAATAACCAAATCATTTTAGATATAAAACCTGCTTAAATTTGGCTGCTTCGCCATTTTTCACTTTGCAAACAATATATAAATGAGCAAATAAGAAAATATTTTGAAAAAAAAGTTGAAAAAAAAGTTCATTATTTTAAAAAATGCAGTAAATATGTAAAAAAATTGAGCTCCAATGAAAAAATCACTAATCACACTTCTATTGTTCATTTTCTCTTCCACATTTATTTTTGCCCAGGCGCCTAACCCTGCAGGCGATATTCTCTACCCGATATCCCAAAAAGGAAAATTCGGATTTATTGATAAAACAGGTAAGATCGTTATTAAACCAAAGTATGAAACAGCTTCAGATTTCAGCGAAGGAATGGCTGCTGTTTCTATGGATGGTAAATTCGGCTTTGTAGATATGACTGGCAAAGAAGTAATACCTCTCCAGTATAATGCTGCTTCACCCTTTAACCAGGGTATGGCCAAAATTTCAATGGGCGGAAAATTTGGGTTCATTGATGCAACAGGCAAAGTAGTTGTTGATACCATATATGACGATGCTTCCAAGTTTACAAAAGACGGCCTTGCTATGGTACAGAAAGATGATAAATATGGATATATAGATAAAACGGGCAATATGATTATCAATCCTCAGTTTATTGATGCCTCAGATTTCAGCGAAGGGTTTGCAACTGTTAAGGTAGATGATAAATATGGCGCGATAGATAAAACGGGCGCATTGGTGATACCTGCACAGTACGATGGTTTGGGGTCTTTTAACAGCGGCCTCGCATGGGCGTTGGTAGCCGGTAAATATGGATTTATAAATAAGTCTGGAAAAATGACCATTCCTGCGAATTATATTTTTGTAAGCGATTTCAGTGAAGGTACTGCCGCTGCCATATTAAATAACAAGCATATATACATAGATACTAAGGGCCTCCAATCTGTAAGCATACCCACCACCAATGTAAGCGACCACCGGAAATTTGTTGAGGGTATGGCACTTATTCAAACTACGGATTCAAAATATGGATTTATGGACAAAAGCGGAAGGATAGTTATTCACCCGCAATTCGATGCTGCCGAGCCTTTTTATCACGGCCTCGCGCGTGTTTCAGTGGCGGGCAAAACCGGTTATGTTGATAAAACAGGCAAATTAGTATGGGCGCCTTCTAATTGATACGGTTCTCTACACATATTGTTGATAATTTTAAGGCAAAAAATTTGCTTTTTAAAATTGTTGTACGTGAAACAATAAGAAGCACTTAACCTCTAAGCATTTTAAATTAGCCAGTTTTTAATGCTTTAATGGGAAAAAATATAACCAACAAGAATATTTTAATGGAAAATATTCTTGTTGGTTTTTCTTTTTTAATGAGGCTCTATCCCTGCAAATCTTACGCGCTCAATCACCAGACAAATTTCTGGCGAAACAAAAACAGAAATATACGCGGCCAACTGGGCGCAGGGTACTTATTTAGTAAACCTCACCAGCCCAACCGGCGAAACATATCATACAAAATTGATAAAATTAAAATATTAAATGAATGAACAATTGTAGTGGGGCTTGCCCTGCTCATCCTTGCATAACCATTTATGGTTACGCTGCCCCCCGCTGGTGGAGGTAGGGGTGGATTCGTCTACCGGGCGGGGGCAAGCCCCGCCCCTACGAATCCCAACTTTTATTCGTAACTTAGAACCATTGTAATGAAAACAACAAAATATCCATCACCAATCCCCGGCACGAAGACAAAGGCCCCCTCTGGGGGATTTAGGGGGCTAATTTGTGAAGCAGTAGGTGCTGTACCTATCGCAGGGGTTCAATATCAACTTTACAGTACTTCCAGTTTTTTCATTATAACCGTATTGCCCGCTACGAATTTCAAAAAGTAAATACCCTGCCTGCACTGGAAAGTAGAAGCGTTAAATTGTTCGGTGTATGTACCACTTTCACTTTTCGATTTCTTTATTACAGCAATGGTTTTTCCGTTCATGTCGGTTATTTCCATATATACATCCGCCGGTTTATCCAATTGATATCTGATGTTTGTAACACTGCTGAAAGGGTTTGGATACACATCTACTTCGAGGTTATTATTCTCAATAGCATCAAGCCCAGTAGCTGTACCGGTTAAGTCTAATGCTGTTTTAGCGTTTTTTGTTATACCAGTTATGTAATCGCCAAAAGAAGTAAGCGAACTGTACGCTCCATTGGTTGTCATTTGCCTTCCGGAACAATTATCACCGATCCAAACCCAGGCAGTCCACCCTATTTTATATTTTTCAAGAATATTTAGCAATGCTTTGTAGTTCAGGGTATATTGGCATGCTGTATTGCCATCCTGCTCTGTAGATACTTCGCCGAAATGCACTGCCAGTCCGGTGTTATAAAGCGAAGCCACTTTTTGCGCCATCGTAGCAGAGTCGTTATTGGCAAAAGACTCCCAATAACCATGTATACTGAAAATAATATTTTTTAAAGGGTCGGCCTTAAGTATTTTGGCTCCTTCGCTGTCAATTACATCCGCATTGCTTCCCCCGTCTGGCGCATCTATCATCAGCGGTACTTTTATACCGTATTTTCTCAGTGAATCGACAGTATTGATATATGAGTTTCTATAGTCGTCCAGGTCTGCTGTTGAGCTTTGGTCCCAGGCATAGTAGCCCACCTCATTTGCGATATTAATGATAAGGTCCCTGCGGTATTTTATTTCGAGGTTCAGGAAAGCGGCTTGTTTATAATAAGGCAATAAGTTAACTAATGAATCCGCCGGTTGGCTTGTTTCGTTATGCAGTTCGATAATGGGTATCATTTTATATCTGAGTGCCCGGGAAATGGCGGAATCCAGGTAGCTTATAGAACTGTATGCAGGCAAACTGCTATATGCATACCATGGAATACGCACTGCATTAGAATGGGTTTTTGCTATTTCAGGAAAATAATTTTCTGAGGTTGTATAGCCCCAGTTATATACAGGGTAATTGACGCCATAAAAAGTTAAAGTATCACCATCGCTGCCAATGATGTATTTGCCTGAAACATGTATGGGGTTTACAGATTTTGCACTGTAAGCGGAAAATAGAAAAGTAGCCGTTAAGGCAATTATTAGGTTTTTTGTTCTGAATGTAAAATGTTTCATACTGTTTTTTGATAATTATTTTCGTCTATAAAGATAAAGTTATATTGCTTCACAGCAAAAATAAATGTTTGAATAACACCCTTCACCGTATGAATAGACAGTATTCATGTATAAACGATTTACCTCCTTTTTTCACAGACAAATAAATGCCCGCAAATAATAAATATCTTTGTCCCAGCAAATATCCTTCAATGCTTAAGTACACTTTCGCCTTTTTATGGTTTTCAGTTTTCCTTTTAGGCTGCAACGGTCAAACTGAAACCAAACCCATAGCGGCCGCAAAACCCCTTACGGCAGAGGAGAAAATTTACTATGACGATGCCACAAGGCTTGCATTGCGGGACCTCTTAAAAACAGATCCCCCCTCTGTAAACATACCTGAAAAAGAAACAGAAAAATACCTTCAGGCGCTTATGGCCATTCACCGGTATATCATAAAAAAAGGCAGCTCCCTCAATGAAGCGGCTGAAATCCATACCTCCGAAAGCCCAGAAATGTACAAATTTGCCATCATTGTAGATTCAAGCGCCAGGTGGATAAAACACTGGGTAACCTATCGCGACAAAACCGGCGACAAAATGATAGACAGCCTCCTGGCCGCATCCAATGTAGAAATAGAAACCTATTCCGAAACCCCCGACCGAAGCATTGTTTTCTTTAAAACTACCAGGCCGGAAAATATCGCAGCATTGCAAAAAAAGTTTAGCGCCATTAAAAACAGTACACCATATTCACTATCTCAAAAGGAAGTATTACACGATATTACAGTCCATACTGAAGGTGATAAACGGATATTTGTTTTTCAATCGGTACCTCATAACAAATCCTGGAAATTCGTAGTCGACAAGGATTTTAATGTGACCTTCTAAACCCCTGGCACAAGGATTTTTTAAAAAAACAAAGGTTTTTACATGAAATCTACTTCTTTTTTATCATTTTTGCCGTTCAGGAATGATTAAGAGTTAAAATGAAAAAAATAAAAGTATCAGCAACCGCCATCTTATTATCAGGATTATTGCTTTTTGCCTCAAACGTGAGTGCACAGTTCAACTATCCGCCCAAATCGAAAGTATCTGCTTTAAAAGGCAAGATCCTTGCAGTTACCTTTGTCCTTGAAGACCGTAACCTGGTAGACAGGCTGCGCGCCACCCCTAATAAACTAGCGCAATACCGGAATGCAGTTAGTTACCAGGATACTTTGTTGAAAAGGGCGGTGCAGAAGATGTGGAAGTTCGGCAAAGGTGTAGAGTTTATGAGCTGGGCAGATGCCAACAAACTAATAACCGAAGGCAACAGCAAATACGCCTTCCTTAATATCGGCTTTGCAGATAGGAAGGCCCATGACTGGCTGTATGTGGAGGCGTATGACAGCAATATGTACCATAAAAGCATCAGGGATATTAGCAAAGACAATGGTTATGCAGTTATTTCCATTTCGCTTCCCGGCAGCAATAAAAAACCGGAACTTGTATATGATTGCGCTATAAATGTTGCTTACCCTTCACAGGGCGATTTCACCGCGGCATTATCTTTAATTCAAAATGAGTTAATGCTTATTATGAAAAAACCGGAATTCAAATTTGATGATTTTGAAAGCGAGGTAAAAGATAATAAAAAGCTACTGAAAGACAAAACCTTAATGATAGACCAAAACCAGCTTGAAAAAGGCGTAACCGAAACCGAGATAAGCAAATATTACCCGTATACTTTTAAAGTAGCTGACTATGATACCATCAATGATGTGAAGGCAAGTTGCGACCCCGGATACGCTTATATCTTAACCATTCCTTATAAAATATCCAATGTAAATATGGGTTCCGGCTCCACGGCCCCTATTCCCTCTTATTTCCAAATAATAATAAGCGCGAATGACGGTAAAGTTATAGGCAGGGTAGTGCCTTCTAAAACTGAAATGCCAGAAAAAGCAGAGAAAATAGGGAAAAAACAGATTAAAGCTTATAGCGAGGAGTAAGGGTTCAAAATATTGAACCTTACAGCTTTTTCATCATTTTATAGTGTGGCAAACCCACTTCGGTAAATTCATCGCCGATGGTAGTATAGTTTAGTTTCTTGTAAAATGGAACAGCTGTAAGGCGTGCGTGCAGAACAATTTCTTTGTAGCCATTCTCCTTCGCCCATTCTTCGCAGTGGAGAATAAGCTGGGTGCCGATACCTTTTTTCTGCAATTCTTCTTTTACAGCGAATTGCCGCATCTTTATCAAATCCTTATTCACCGGCACAAGTGAAATGCTCCCAATTACCATTTCCTCCTTGAAAGCGGCAAAATGATATTCATTCTTTTCCGCTTCCAGTTGCTCCAGGGTATAAAAAAGCCCTAATGGTTTTCTTAAAATATCATACCGCAAGGCCACGGCGTTATCATACTCAAGTGAATTATGCGGAATGGTTTTTATCGTATATTTCATTTCAAAATTCCCCTTTAGGGATAGGGGTACTTATGCGTGGTGCAGTTCCTCCATTACATGATAAATGCCCGCTTCTTTGATTTCATATTGAAGCATAGTATAAAAAGGCGTTCCTTCAAGTTCTATATCGATCTCTAATTCTATAAACCCTTTTTCATGGATATAATGATGCGCTTCCCTGACTAATTTCCTGCACAAATACCGGTGTGGCAATTCATGGTGCAGGTGAAAATGCTTTACTTTTACGGAAATGCCATCATCTGCCAGTATCACCAACCCACCCACTATTTCGTTATTCCTGTATATTACAAAATGATATTGGTTTTCACTTGGCTTATCCGGGTTGAAATTGCTGTTCTCAAAAAACATCAGCACTATGCCGGGCAGGTTATTATCAGGGGGCAATATTTTCACATTCTCCTTCATCTTCTGTTCCATATTCATGTATATAATTAACAAATTTGCTGGCAGTATGTTTGCCTTCGACTCCCTCTTAACAATGCAATATACGCCAAAAAATCAATAAATAGCTCCCTTTTTCATAATATTTTGCCGATAAGGGTTTGTTTGCTTTGCTTAGGGTTAAATTTGCACCTCTATGAATATTGAGCATATTGTAGATTTTTTCGTAAAGCACTACCTTGTCAGGATAGCCGAAGGCCTTTTTATACTCATTGTTGGCCTGATAATAACCCGTTTTCTCGTACAGTGGATAGACCGCATCATGCGCTCCCGCAGCGTAGATGATTCGCTCCGGCCATTTCTCAGAAGCCTTTTATCCATCAGCCTCAAGGTTACTGTGTTTATTGCCTCGGCTTCTACGGCAGGCATTGCCACCACATCATTTATCACGCTGCTGGGCGCGGCGGGCCTGGCTATCGGGCTTGCTTTCCAGGGTAGCCTCTCAAATTTCGCTGGTGGCGCGCTTATCCTTGTTTTCAAGCCATTCAAGGTCGGGGATTTCATTGAAGCCAAGGGAAACAAAGGCACCGTAAGAGAGATACAGATATTATACACCATCCTAATTACTCCGGACAATAAAAGAGTTGCCATACCCAACGGAAACCTATCCAACAACGAAATAATCAACTACAGCGCGGAAGATACCCGGCGCATAGATATGAATGTACATATTGCATACGAAGACGACCTGAAAAAGGCAAAAGAATTACTGGACAGAGTAGCCGCTGAAAACCCGGATATACTGAAAGACCCTAAACCGGTCATAGGCATGAAAGAATTTGGCGAAAACTCTGTACACCTCGATTTTTGGTTTTGGGTAAAGCGCGAGGATTTCACAAGAGTTGGCCATGAGGTGAATGAGAGAGTAAAACTGGAACTGGCTACCGGTGGTTTTAGCGTACCTTATCCAAAAAGCATAAGCGTAGAGATGAACAAATGAATAACGAACATTGATAAACAGATAATAAAATGGAAAATACAGAAAAATTTGAACTAAGCCCTGAAGAATTTGGCGAAATGTTTAAGACCACTCCCGGAGCGATATTACTGGACGTCCGTACACCGCAGGAGTACGCAGAAGGCCACCTGCCCGGCGCACTGAATATCGACATCTACAACCCATCATTTGGGGTAGAGATAGAAGACCTGGACAAAGGCAATACCTACTTCGTGTACTGCAAAGCGGGCGGCCGCAGCAAAATGGCAGGGGAGATAATGAAAAAAGAAGGCTTTACCGATGTGCACCACCTTCGCGGCGGCATCAATGCCTGGAACGGAGCAGTGGAATAAGCCTGGCTTGTACTACTTTGATGGGATGATTCGATACAATCGAAGGAGAATGGTGTTTTTAAGAGGTTTGAAACATTTAAAGTAAAAATTTTGACTAAATGTAATTTCTAAGTAATACTTTTGACAAGTGGGAGAAAAAGCAAGGCAATATAAGCCATCAACTATAAGACGTTTAGATATTCTTTCAGGAAATCAATGCGCTGAACCCAATTGTAAAAAAAAATTAATTGCCCGAGATGAAGAAACAATTATTAGTAAAATTTGTCATATAGAAGCTGCTAATGAAAATGGTCCCAGATATAATCAATCTCAAACTGATGAAGAAAGAAGACATTTTGATAATTTGATTTTGTTGTGTGACGAATGTCATAGTATTATTGATAATAATGATAATGAAGTAAAATATCCGGTTGCACTATTAAAAGAATGGAAAAGGAATCACGAAAGCCTTAGACATGGCCAACTTGCAAATTCATCCATTTTAAGTATAGCAATTGATGCTATTGCTAAAGTGGATTTCGAAGAAGTTTCAGATAAAAATATAGGAATGCCTCCCAATATTGATTCGAAGATCAAGTTTAATGATATAAAAAGGAATAAGTCTTTAATAAAAGAATATGCTGTTTATCAAGCTAAATTAAATCCATTATACAATGAACTAGAAAACCAGGGATCTTTTAAAAAAGAAAAACTATTACGAAATATTAGGCAATTATATCTGAAAGTGAAAGGTCGTTATGCAAGCGGTTCGGATAATGAATTAGATGTTGTAAGAGCAAATGCTGACAATATAATAGAAGATATAGAGGAAGAATTGATTACTAAAATAACAGATAATAATACTTATGAAGAAGATATTTCGTTTGGTATTTCTATTATTATTGTAGATGCTTTTATGAGATGTAAAATATTGGAGGAACCAGCATAAAATGATAATTAACAAAGACGGAAACCCAGAAAGAGCGATATATTATTTTGGCGCTATGATTATAGACGAACTTAAAAAGCATCCTACAAGAAGAGCTGATTTTTTTGAAATATATCAGGTCGTAAAAAAAAGCCATAATATCTCATTGAATTTATTCTCTTTAACTCTTGATTGGCTTTTTATACTAGGTGCTATTAAAAATAATGAGGGGTACATAGAAAAGTGTTTCTAAAAAAACTTAAAATAGAGAATGATGGCACTTTGATTAGAGAAATTCTTTTCCATTCTGGTATTAATTTGATTATTGATGAAACAAAGACATCAGATATAACAGAATCGGGAAACAATGTTGGAAAAACGACGGTAATTAGATTAATAGATTATTGTTTTGGCAGTGATGGAAAAAACATTTATAGGGATTCCGAATTCAATGAAAAAAGCAATTCATCGGTCGAACAATTTCTAACTCAAAACAATATTATAATTACTCTGGTACTTAAAGACGACCTTGAAAATGAAAGTTCTCGAGAAATAGAAATTAAGCGCAATTTTTTAAAATACGGTCAAAAAATTCAAGAAATAAATGGTGAGACCTACAATAATGATGATTTCACCAAAAAGCTAAAAGAACTTATCTTTAATTCAAATACCGAGAAACCAACCTTTAGACAGATTGTCGCTAAAAACATCAGAGATGAAAAAAACAGACTTGCACATATTATTCAA
>Ga0206827_1007_pt2 | contig 16175 bp, 11 predicted proteins | sample Alteio_BWOrgCont_77_FD_152852 | JGI IMG/M metagenome (GOLD analysis project Ga0206827, IMG submission 152852) | Enriched cells from forest soil in Barre Woods Harvard Forest LTER site, Petersham, Massachusetts, United States -... | ecosystem: Environmental > Terrestrial > Soil > Temperate forest >...
GTTACAAATAATTATTCTCAGGCAAGTACTGGAAAATGGTCATGATCCGGAAACTGTTTTAGATCGTGAGCCATGGATGCGTACTATGTCTTCTGAAAACAGCATTGAATTTAAAGCGTTGACAGAGAGGCTAACAGTTAAGCAAGCACTGCAAATTCAGGAAGAAACTCAGCTTAACGATCTGAAAAAACATATAGAGCATGGCAAATCTCCGCAAGAAGCCTTTGAGATTGTAAACGCTTTAACCTATTGGGAAGGCAAAGCAAACGAAATGCTAGCTAAATATGGTTTAAAAAATATATATGGGTTTGTAGCAAAATTCAGGTCAGAAAAGGAAATTTTAGTTCTTGAACACGTGCTTAAAAATGGTCATGGTCCAGCTACGGCTTTAAAATTTAAGGATGAAAAGGGGCATGTTTTTGGAGAAAGCTCGCCTCAGTTCCAGGCATTGGTAGGAGGAGCGCATGTAGATACAGCAATGCGCTTTAGCAATACCTTTCAAGTAGAGGCTTTCAACTTAAAAGTTCCAGTAGAGATAGCATTAAAATTCAATTCGCCGTTACAAATAATTATTCTCAGGCAAGTACTGGAAAATGGTCATGATCCGGAAACTGTTTTAGATCGTGAGCCATGGATGCGTACTATGTCTTCTGAAAACAGCATTGAATTTAAAGCGTTGACAGAGAGGCTAACAGTTAAGCAAGCACTGCAAATTCAGGAAGAAACTCAGCTTAACGATCTGAAAAAACATATAGAGCATGGCAAATCTCCGCAAAAAGCCTTTGATCTGGTAATGGATCAAATAGTAAAAATGGTAGAGGCGAGAATCGCAGAAAGGCAGCTTAAGGAGCAAACTCAAAATAAAGTCGTTCAAAAAGATTCAGCTGAATCAGATATAAAAGTAAATATTAAGGGTGCTATAGCTAATGATAATGTTGAATTGCTTGAGCAATTAGCGAGTGATCCTAGATACTTAAAAGAATTGAAGGATGACACGTCATCTTGGTTTAATTCCGCAGTTGGAAAATTAAAAGTTGGGCAGTTTTTTATCAAAAATTTAAATTACCATGGGAGTGATCTTGAAAGCTCTTATCACAGGAAATTTTATCATTTTGTTGAACATTTAGTGAGCAGTAATTCTGTAAACTCAAACGATAAGGAAGGACACCATTCTTCTTTGAAAGCTCTGTTTTCTAGAATGCATTTCCATAAAGACTTGAAGGAAATAGCTTCTACTAAAATAGTTGCGGAGGTATCTAGGTTATTTGAGAACGAATTACTTTCAAGTATTATACATACAGCAAAGCATCAAACTTTCCCAATCATCTTTACTAACAGCTATGATTTAATGGAGTCAGCTTTAGGTGTGTATAATCCCAGTACCTTAAATAAATATATTGCTGTTAAGTTTGAGTCAGATAAACAACCTTCGATAAGTGAATCTCTAGCTCATGAGATGTCGCATGCACTTATGCATTCATTATTTGCATTTGGTGGCAGGCCCTATCATTCTAAACTTTTTCAAGATGACATTAAGGGTTTTTCTAAGCCATTTAATGATATGAAGCATAAGTTCCTTGATAACTTTGCAGTTAAATATTTTGGTTTAACAAAGCTTGATGATATTAAAATTGTTTTACCAAACTATTTTAATCTAAATAGTTATGAAAAAGGCCAGGCAATTGAAAGATTAGAAAAGCAATCTCATGGTATGGACTTGACCTTACCATTATATTTCTTGGAGGAATACATTAAGAACATAAAAAATTATGAAATGTTCTTTAGGGACTACACCACCAAAAAGGATCCTAATGCTCAAGAAAATGCTTGTGTACACAAGCTAATGGATTCTTTTCTGGATGTATACCGTCCTCATTATAGTCAAGGTGTAGAAGATATTGAATTTATTGTCCGATATCCTGAGTCGGTTGCAGCTAACTGTGCCCATTTCCCAGCAGTTAAAGAGCTTCTTGAGCCGGTTGCTGAATTTTGGCAAGAGCATATTGCACCTGCTATGCTTCAGTACAATGCGTTACATGCTGACTAATACGTTATCAGATTATCTGAAATAAGTTTAAGTTGTTATTACTAGGTGCATTTTTATCTAAAAATCTATAGATTGCTTGATTTAATGGTAAAACCCCATGAATTCGCATGTAAAATGCAAAATTTTTGGCTGCTCTCCTGAGCCTAATATTGAGAAATTATGAGAAAATAAGCTCCTAATAGCAAAATAATTATTGCTAACTTGCTTGCATTATTAATAGACTAATATTATAGGTAGACCTAACCATGAAAACTAACTACTTATTTATAGGTACAAGATGAAAGTAACAGAATTGAAAAATGAAGGTTTGGTGAGAGAATATGAAATAGCTATACCCGCTACTGGAATTTTAGAAAGAGTTGATGCTGAGATAGCGGAACAGAAGAAAGATTTTAAGATGGCTGGTTATAGAGATGGCAAAGTTCCCGATGCTATGGTTAGGAAAAAAATTGGCCCTGAAATTATGGCCAAAGAAATTGAAAAAGAAGTGGATGATACTTTAAAGGAACTTTTTGAAGAAAAGAATATTCGCCCGGCTTTGCAACCTTTTGTTGAAGTTAAGAAATTTGAAGAAAAAGGAGATTTAACTTTCTCGGTCAAAATCGAGATATTCCCTCCTGTACCTGAACTTAATCTAAGCGTTCTTGAAATTGAAACTCTCAAAATTAAAATAACTGATGAAGACCTGACAAAAGCTCACGAAGATATCATTAAGAACTTTAAGAACTTTAATGATGCTCCCGCAAGCTATGCTGCGAAGAAGGGTGATGCCGTTATTATTGATTTCGTTGGTACAATCAACGATAAAGAATTTGATGGTGGCAAAGGTGAGGGTATTAGACTGGAACTTGGTTCTGGACAGTTTATCCCGGGTTTTGAAGATCAGCTGATTGGTGCTAAGGAAAGCGCACACCTTAAGGTGAGACTTGCTTTCCCAAAAACCTATGGTAATAGAGAGCTGGCTGGTAAGCCTGCGCTTTTTGATGTCACTGTGAAAAAGGTGATGAAGCCTGAGGGAGTCGAAACTATTAATGATGATTTCGCTAAAAAGCTGGGTCTTGAAGATATGGTTCAGTTAAACGATATGATCAGACAAAAGATTGAAGCCGACTTTAACGGCTTGTGCAGGTTGCGCACAAAGAAAATCCTATTTGATAAGATTGATTCCGCTTACCGTTTTGAGATCCCACCTGGTATGTTGAAAATTGACTTTGACACCATGTGGAATGAATATCGTGCGCAAAAAGAAGCTAATCCGCACGCTTCAAAAGGTAAGACTGATGAAGAAATCCGCAAAGAATATATGGATATTGCTAAACGACGTGTGCGGTTAGGAATTCTGCTTGCTGAAATAGCGCGTCAAAACAACATTGAAGTCAATGACAGTGACTTGCAGCAAGCGGTTTATGCCGAAGCTATGCTTCGTCCTGGACAAGAGAAGATAGTTCTGGATTACTATTCAAAGAGAGAGAATATGGAAAAACTAAGAGGTCCTATTCTCGAAGAAAAAGCTGTTGATTATATTCTTGATAAAATCAAGAAGCAGGAAATTGAAATAACTTCTAAAGAGTTCTTTGAAAAGTATGCAGATGATTTTAATCCGGCAAATATGAATACAGGTGGAGAATCTAGAACTGGGGCTTAATATCGAGGTAGTTTTATGTATGGTAAGGAACGGTTAGATAGAATGGAAGACAGAACAAGTATGAATCTTGTGCCTGTAGTCATAGAGCAAACACCTCGCGGTGAGAGAGCTTATGACATTTTTTCCAGGTTACTAAAAGAGAGAATAGTATTTGTTAACGGCCAGGTTGAAGATGGTATGGCTAGCCTGGTTGTTGCACAATTGCTTTTTCTTGAGTCGGAGAATCCTGACAAAGACATCTATATGTACATAAACTCACCGGGTGGAGTAGTTACCGCGGGTTTTGCAATATATGATACCATGCAGTGCATTAAGCCAGATGTTGCTACGCTCTGTTTTGGCCAGGCCTGTTCAATGGGTTCATTCCTGTTATGCGGTGGTGCCAAAGGAAAAAGGTATGCGTTGCCTAATTCTCGTGTGCTAATCCACCAGCCCTTAGGCGGTTATCAAGGGCAGGCGACTGATATTGAAATCCACGCACGTGAAATTATTGATCTGAAAAAGCGTATGAATAACCTCTATGTAAAACATACGGGGCAAAAGCTGTCAGTTATTGAAAAGAGTATTGAGCGGGATAATTTTATGTCACCCCAGGAAGCTAAGAACTTTGGTTTAATTGATGAAATTGTTACCAAAAGGCCTAACGCCCCAGGAGATAATGACGATAAAAAGAAAGCGGCATAATTTAAAGCAGGTAGCTTATGAGTGAGTTAGAAGGTACAGATACAAAAAATACTTTATATTGCTCCTTCTGCGGTAAGAGCCAACATGAGGTAAGAAAGCTGATTGCTGGTCCTACTGTTTATATCTGTAATGAGTGCGTTGAACTCTGTATGGATATAGTAAAAGAAGATCATAAGAACTTAGTTTTTCATGGTGATGGGCTTCCTAAACCCAAAGATATATGCAAAGTACTTGATGAATATGTTATTGGGCAGAATCGAGCTAAGCGCATACTTTCTGTTGCGGTGCACAATCACTATAAGCGCTTATCGAATATGGATGTCTCCAATGATGTCGAGATATCCAAATCAAACATTTTGGTGATCGGGCCTACAGGTACAGGGAAGACCTTGCTTGCTCAAACTTTGGCCAGGATTCTTGACGTTCCGTTTGCTGTAGCTGATGCTACAACTTTAACCGAAGCCGGTTACGTTGGTGAAGATGTGGAAAACATCATTTTGCGTTTGCTGCAAGCCGCCGATTATAACATTGAGCGCACCCAAAGAGGTATTGTCTACATCGACGAGATTGATAAAATATCCCGCAAGTCTGATAGTCCATCAATTACCCGTGACGTATCTGGAGAAGGCGTGCAGCAAGCGCTGCTTAAGCTTATGGAAGGTACGGTCGCTTCAGTGCCACCACAAGGGGGGCGGAAGCACCCACAACAGGAATTTTTGCAGATCGACACCACTAATATTCTTTTTATCTGCGGAGGCGCCTTTGCTGGACTTGAGAAGATCATTTCGACTCGTGGCACTGAAACCGCTATTGGCTTTGGCGCGAAAGTTCAAAACAAAGATAAAATTAGGATCGGTGAGTTATTACAGAAAGTTGAGCCTGAGGATTTACTGAAGTACGGTCTTATACCTGAATTTATTGGGCGGCTGCCAGTGATCGCAACGCTTGATGATCTAGATGAAGAATCTTTGGTTAAAATCCTTACGGAACCTAAGAATGCGCTGACTAAACAATACAAAAAACTCTTTGATATGGAAGGGGTTGAGCTTAAGTTCACAGATCTGGCATTGAAAGAAATTGCCAAAAAGGCTATATCCCGTAAAACGGGTGCCCGCGGACTTCGCACTATTATGGAGGATATTCTGCTCGACCTTATGTATGAAGTGCCTAGCATGGAAGATGTAAGCGAAATTGCGGTGGATGATGCTGTAATAACCAATAAGGTGCAACCGAAAGTAGTGTTCAAAAAGAAATCTAAGTCTAGAAAAGGTGAAGCAACTGAAGAGCCTAAGGCTGTTATTGGCTAGTTACCTGGATCTTCCCTCTGCCTTGGTTAACTCAACCTCAGCTTTTGCATATTTAACATTTTCTTTAAGAAAATCTCCAAATCCCTTATCGTGAGGAACAGCTCTGATACATGCTTCGACTATTGAGCCATCAACAAAGGATTGAGGGTACTCTTCGGCGATTGTCCTTACCAAATCTGTGTTGGTTCGGCAAAAAATTTCAACCATTCTAAATGGTTTTAAAGGAGATCCCATAATACCTAAACACATGGCCTCGAAGCAAAGCATTTTGGTGTTATGCAAGGTTTTTGGATCAGTTCCCAATTTAGCTATTTCCGGTTTAAGTTTTGAATCTAGATATGTCCAGATATCATAGTAACCACGCCAGTTTCCAGACTCATAGCCAGCCTGACTTGCAGCGGCAACTTCATCCAGAATAGGTCCTTGAATCCTTTGCTTTAAACTGATTAAATCCCCAGTGGTATCACCGTGAGATAGAATTACTTTTCTGCTTTCAGACCCAACTTTCTTTACTTTTTGAACAAATCCATCTCGCTTGAAGAAATCAGGTTGTACCCTTTCTATTCCTCGCTTAACCTGTTGAGTTTCACTATGAGTCTCTCCTAGTGAAGTTAACAAAATACTATAAACTTGTTTATAGTACTCTAAGGCTTTACCCTTGTCTCCTAAAGCCGCATAGGCTACTGCCATATTGTTTAGCGCCTTCGCCATATCATGGGTATTAGCGGGATATAAACTTTTGAATATTTTAACTGCTCTCTCATGATAGATTATACTTATATTGCAATTCGTTTCACCTCCTAAGTCTGCATATGCGCTTCCTATATTGCTTAAAGTGGCTGCAATATCGGGATGATTTTCTGATAGAATTTTCTCTCTAATATCAAGGGCTTTTTTGAAATGGTTTAATGCATTGGTTAAGTTGGCTACCCCCTTCATCATTGCGTAAGCAGTTCCCATATTATTCAAGGTTCTGGCAATTTCACCATATTCAGGTGGCGATAGAGTTATTAGCATATCATATGCGTTGTCGAAGTAAGATAAGCTGTGGCTAATATTTACGCTGTCTCCTAATACTAAGTGAGTATTACCCAAATCATTTAGTGCTTTTGCCACAGAAATATGATTGCCAGGATGAAGTCGCTTGCTCATTTCTAAAGAGTCATTATAGCACCTAATCGCTTCAGTATTTGCACGAGTATGCCTACAGTAATTACCCAACAAATATTGCAGTTTCCCTAGACCAGAAATATAATGCTGAGGCGCTGGATCAGAGTTGACAGCGGTTATTTCTTTTTTAACCTTACTTGCAATAACTTTGGCACAGTCGCGAAATCTGCCTGCTATCTCTAAATCCTTTTTGTTATACGTCAGTAAAAGAGGAAAGAGATCTAAGATATACTCTAATAAGTTTGCCAAAATCCTTGCTTGTTCAGTGTCTTCTAAGGGTTTGGGATGGGTACTTTCTCTGGAAAAGTAGAGATTATCATTTAGTTTCATTAGTGACAAATTATTGCCAGTTAACTCCTTAAGTGCTCTATCCAATTTCACTTGATCTGGTACTATCTTTTGAAATAGTTCGTATGGAACTATCTCTAGGTAAAGATACTGACAGTACTTTAATATTTCTTTGGCTTCATTTCCTAGTTCTTTAGTATTGGCCTTAGGCTTCTCGATTCCTTTCGCAATGGTATCTTGCGTAGAGGTGCTGGATAAGTACCTTACATGGTTGCCAAATGGGCGCATAATGCCACCGAAATTCTTGCTTAAAGCAGCAAGTGAGTATGTCATTGTACCAGTCAATCTCGGTGTTAGGCTAGAACCTATTCTGCTTATTCTGCTTAGCATATGTTACCCATTGAAATGTAAAGTTGTGATCCTAAGTAATGGAAAAAAGCTACTTGGTCAAGAGGTTGTTTTACATTGTAACTCAATATTGACAGAAGCTAAGTTGCTATTTAGGCTTAAGATTATGTAATACAACACATTTGAGGTTTTAATATGAATAAATCTATACTTACCGCTGCGCTTCTTGGCATTATGTCGTTAGCGCCAGTATCATCAGTTATGGCTGCAAATGCAGATGACTCTGCTGCTCCAGCCGATAGTGAAAAATGTTATGGAGTTGCTGCCAAAGCGAAAAATGATTGTAAGGCTCCAGGTGCCGGCCATGATTGCAAAGGCAAGGCTAAAAAAGATAATGATGATGCTGACTGGGTTTACCTTAAAAAGGGTGAATGCGAAAAAGTTGCAGGTGGTGAGAAAAACCCTAGCTAGTTAAACCAAGCCCTTTATTTATTGTTACGTTGTCACGCGTCGCCTCACCTATAAGCATAGGCATCGGCTAGCGCTCCTAGTACCAATTAAATAAAAGGCTTGGTAACACTAGACTAGTTTTTGAAGAGTTTCTTTAAACCCTTTTCAATCAGATCGTCCACAGGCTTGGATTGTGGAGCAGTGGTGTCTGTGTTGCCTGCTGGTGCCGGTGTTGTGGCTGCGCCAGGATTCTGCTCAGGTGGTTGATTGCTTTTGCCACCAATTCCTATGATGCCTTTTAGAATATCACTGGGTTTACCTTTGCCATCCTTAATGGTATCGATAACAGTTGTGAGCACGTTCTGCATCAAGTACTGTTGCAAAGCTCTTGTGTCGAGTCTGTGGCTAGGGTTATCCAGGGGCCCGTAAATGCGCGCCATAAAAGGCGGGAAGCCTTTGGCATCAGCAGTGATAGTAGCCGAAATATCCATCGCGTAATTGAGCAGATCTACATAGCCAGTTGCGGTCGCAGTTGCGCCCTGAGCATCTAACTTAAATGCGGTGAGTTGGGCATTGCCGTTATTCACAACAAACGCTCCTTCCAGGTTTTTAAAGTTGGTTTCGCCACCGGAAAACGAGGAATCCATGGTTCTTAAAATCCCATCTAGATTTTTGACCTGTGTTAAGCTGTCGATTGCCTTTTGCAGGTCAAGCCCACTGAGTTTACCGTCACTTCCATTGAAGTGAATATCTCCATTAAGATTTTGTATATACTGATACTGGCTGCTACCCTGCGATTTCAAATCAACAATCGAACTAAAAGTACCTTGAGTGACCTTGATTTCACCCCGATTGGGGATAATATTCTTGAGCTGAGCATTTTTAATTGAGCCCTTAAAGTTAAGTGGCTGGCCAGACTGACTAGAAATAGACCCGCTGGCAGCTACATATCCGCCGAACATCTCACCTGTTAAAGAGCTGAGGTTAAGGATGCCATTTGCAACTTTCATTTTTGCAACCATTTCATTAAATACTAATGAACCCTTAGTGAGTTTTGCCACAGTAAGGCTTATATTACCTTCAAAAGATTGCAATCCAGATAGATCGAGTTTATTTTGCGACCAGCGAGAACTCTGGCTGCTAGGGGCTGATTGTTCAGGTGAAGCGCTTGCTGAACTGGTGGTAGCAGAAGACTTACCTGCTAAACTATCAAGGTTTAAAGCTGAGAGTTCTAAGTTTAAATTAACTTTAGGAATGTCTTGTCCGAGAGTTAAAGTTGCATCTCCATTAATAGTGGTGGCTTCGTTAGCTATGACTACTGATGAATTATTGAGATGCATCTTCAGATCTTTGCTGAAGTTTCCCTGCACAGTGCTGGAAATAGTGAATTTGCCTAATCCCTCAGGGGTGCTGTTGCCAAAGAGTTGGCGTAGGGTTTGAGCTAGGTTATCCCCAGCTGCACTAATCAAAAGTGGAGTCTTAATGTCGCTTCCAAGGGTTATCTCTCCTTCAATAGCAGCAACCGCATTGGCTGTTAGGACATTAGTCGCGATATCGATATTATCACCGGCTTTAGTGGTAATGCCCTTCACGCGCACTTGAGCTAGATTAACTGGCAGTTTTTTATTAAAAAATGCAGCAACAGCAGCTCCATTTTCGCTTCTAAAGTCGTAGGAATAAATTGATTTCTTATCTGAGTTTTTAATGCCGACCATACCAGATAAATTTGCCTGACCTGAAGAAAAGATAATTTCTTTAAAAATCAGTTCATTCTCTTTGAAATCACCCGTAGTAGCGAAGAAGAACTCTTGGTCTGTAAACTCAGGAAGCTTTTTGGTATCAACTTCTAAAAGCTCAAATAGGGGCGCGATTTTAGGGGCGTGCAGCCTAATTTTAGTTTCGTACCCAGAAGTGTCACCTTTATGGGTTTCAAGCGCAATATCAGTAAGTATAGAGCTGAGGTGCAGTGTGATGCCCCCCGCAGCTTTGGAAATATTATAACTGCCTTCGCCGGTCGCTTTTAAATCTCCAAGGTTTATGTCGATGTGATCAATGGTCGCGCTATCCTTATCAGCATAAAGCTGAGCGGCCATTTTGAAATCATTTCTGAGTATTTTAGGAAGTTCAACTTTTTTAAAACTCTGCATTGCAGTTTCGATGTTCCCTTGCAGATCAAGCGCGCCGTTAAATGACATCTTTTTAGTATCGATATCTCCTTTAATAGCTATTTTCTCGCCGAATGCTCTTAATTCAGCAGTGAGAGGAATTACTTCGCCAATCTCCTTAGCGCTGCCTTCTAGCGTAATTTCCTGCCCTTTGACTTGAAAGCTTGTGGTGAAATCAATAGGTCCTTTTAAATCCCTCAGGGTTAAGTCGATATTTATATCTTCAAGCAAAGTATTTTCCTGCCCCTTAGTGTATTGTACTTTGCCTTTATTTAATATCAAGCGTTTAACAGGGAATGGGGCTGATGCTTTTTTTGTTGCTTCTTTAGTTGTCCCAGGAGAAGTTTCTTCTTGCAATTGTTTGGTGAATTCCCAACTAGGAGTACCATCTTGTAAAACCTCCAGATATATTTCCGGATGCTCAAGCTCAACATATGAGAAAACAATTTTACCGGTTAAGAGGTTGCTGATAGCCAAGGCGGCTGTTGCTTGTTCTACCTCAAGGGTGTAAGGAAATTTAGCCTGGGGTATGGATGAGAGTTTTACTTTATTTAGCGTAACCTTGGGGTAAGGTAAAATGGAAAGGCTGATTTTATCATCTATAGTCAGGTCCCTGCCGGTAGCCTTTTTGACTTCGCTAATTATGATGTCCTTGTAGCTCTCCAGGGAAATGAATAGAGGCGCAATCAACATGATTACAATCAGAGCCGCAATAGTAATACTGATATATTTTAAGCGCTTTGACATCAGAACCTCCACATATTTGGGCTTATGATACTCTTATTAGCAAAAGAAGAAAAGAGATTAATCCATTTTTTGTTGCAAGCTAATATAACTGAGCCTACGCTCAAATAAGAATACAAACTCTAGGTATTCTAACTAGGAGGGCGTAAATGCGAGAGAACTTTAAATTTGTAAAGGCTGCGAAAGAACACAGGTTTATGCTTTTGGATTGGTTGGACGAACCCCATGTGCGCGAATGTTGGGATGTTAGCGAAGGTTTGAAAAATAATATTGAAAAATATACTCAGGGCAATAAACAGATTTTTGATTTTTGGGTGGCTTATATTGATCATATACCATTTGCTCAAATCAGAACTTCAGATGCTTTAGAAACCGAACCGGATGTTTTTAAGCAATATGCATCTAAAACCGGTAAAACCCTGGTGCTGGCATTTGTAATAGGCAATGCGCATTATCTGGGGAAGGGGTTGGCCACCAAAACACTGAATGCGTTTATCGCTTTTTTGAAAACTATAGAACCTACTGTAGATACCTTAATAATTGCACCCGCTACTAGAAATTCCAGAGCAGTACACGTTTGCACGAAAACAGGGTTTAAGAAAGTTACCGAATTTGAGACGACAAATGGATTATCTTCCATGGGGCATTATGACTTAATGGTGAGGTCCCTAACGAAATAATACTGGGTCAACCAACTTTAATCAAAAGAGGTAATATATGAGACTAAGATCACCTAGAGCTGTTAAATATAAAAGCAGTGATTTATTTCGTTCTGTATCTGAAGCCAATATTTCCCAGTTTGATGCAATCCTTACCGTAAATGCCCACCTTATTAGTGAAAAAACTAAAGATGGAGGTACAGTTCTTCATCTTGCTGCAGAATCTGGACATATTGGAATGTTTCAGCATATTGCAGCTAAGTATCCCGATCTACTAAAAGAGAAAAATAAAAGTGGAGCTACTGTTCTTCATCATGCGGCAGTTCATGGAAAAGAAGAGGGAATGGTTGTGCATGTTGCTACTACTTATCCAAATCTACTCAATGAAAGAAATAAAAAAGGAATTACGTTATCTAATGCTATAAGTCGTTCCCGTATTCCTAGAAAAAGGAGTGTTGCAGAATATGTTTCTGATGTGCAACTTTTAATTGATAATTTAAAGTTTAGAGAGTTCGTTGCATGCATTTTATATTCTCCAGAGAGTAATCTTTTTAATAAACTAGAAGAAAACTTGAGTTTGAAGATAATCGCCTATTCAGTAGCACGAAGTCTACTATTTATCCCCCAATTAAAAGCGTTATGCCTGGATCTTGCCGCAAGGTATTTGCAGGATAAGAGTTTGACGGCAGAAGAGTTTGTAAGAAATCAAAGTGCCTTATATACGAATACTCATATCAAAGCAGCTTCTAAATTTATGGCGCGTGTTATTATGAAAACCTACAATGAAGATACACTTCAAGGGTTTTTAACTTCTGCACAGCTTCCGGAAAAGCAAGCGCTGCTTCAGGAATGGTTAAGTACCACCTTGTTGCGAAGAATGGATGAGTATGGAGGGGTAATAAACAAAGAGTTTAGACAAGGTATTATGCATGTAGTGCAAAAGGCAATGCTCATAGAATCCACGAAGGTATTCCCAAGAACCAAATCAGCAGTAGATGCAGCTTTAAACACATGTATCACCAATTGGGTAAGAAGAATCACTCCTGCTTCTACGGAACAAGTGGCTGAGTTGCAGCTTTGTTATAGTTGAGGTCAGACCTTATTCTTTTTCATGGACTAACTTACTTAAAGTATTCTCAGTAAGTGTGTTAACTCTCTTTTTGTCGATCTCATGGTCAGTGGAGTGGATGCGCTCAAAAGCTCCACTATAGGCGTCCTTGACATCAGTAGAAGCATTGCTCCAGAGGAGAGCGCCATTATTGGCATCAACAATGCCGACTACAAATTTCCCAACATCGACAGAACTTGCAGATCTTGAGCCTATAAGGGCGTCGACTAAAACATCCTTGGTTCTAGCGCCGCTGGTTTTAACATCAGCAATATAATCGCTTAACAACAACAGAGTAGCTTTGTTACCGCTCTTCAAGTTAATCTCGGGCTTACCTATATTCTCAGAAGTTGCAAACGCCTGCTCTTCCGGCATAAGAGATGACTTATATAGTTCATCACGTATGGTAGCATAATTTTGTTTTACACGTAAAACCTGACCTGAGATCCCTTTGTTATGGATGTCTCTTTTAGATAAACTCGTAGTAGTATATCCATTCCTTCTTAAAGTAGATGTCAATGAATGGTTAAACAGATCTTCTAGATGCGATTCATAATCGTACATACGTTCCTTACTGCCAGAAAAATCAACTGTGTTAACTACTGCATCAGTTGGCAATATTATAATCTCGCTATGCTTAACCTTTTGCTGATTATAGTCAGGGCTTTGGCGTATAGTAGTGTATTTGCTGCCACAAGCTGTAGTGACTAGTAGTACCACAACAGCTAATGATTTAAACCTAGTGAAGATCATTTGAAAACCTTATTATCTTGCAATTATGCGTGTGCGTTTAGGAGAGAAAATTATATAGATATTCTGTCCTGATTGGAAGATTTCATCTTTCCCTTGGACTATAGTTACTAGTCCGCTGGTTTTTGCTGAGGAAATTGCGCTTCGCATAATGGCGCTGCCCTCATAATAGTCGCCCTTTAATTTAGAGGTGTCGACTTTTACAATATATTCGATGCCATCAGCTTGACCTAATTGACTTTCAACAATAGTGCCAATAAGCGCTCCAGCTATAACGCCACCTGCTATCAATGGGGCGTTGCCAGAATCTCCGGCATTTGCAAGGAGTCCTCCTGTCGCGCCGCCAGCTAGCATACCCGTTGTATTATCACCAAGTTTGTCGCTGTTTTTAACGATGACAGGCCTAGCTGAAAGAACTTTTCCCTCTAAAGTCAGATTTAGAGTAGAGTCACTAGTGTAGACGTTGCTTGATAAATCGCGCGCGCACCCGCTTAAAAGCGCAAGAGCAGTAACAATACTAACTAATTTCGTTTTGTTTCTCATTATGTGTCCTCAAAAGTAAAAGTCATGATTAATCAGCGCAGAGATTACCACTTGTCCAGCCTATTGTCAAATTAAAGCCTTATAATAAACTTGATTGGTTAGATACTAATTAAGTTATGTTATAGAAACGCCTATATAAGTGGGATTTGATAAATTTAATCAATTCATGTTTAGGTTTTAAAAATAAACATTGAGATTGACTCTGGTATTTAAATATATTAGAATGTACGCAGAATATTTCAAAGGGAGATGTCCATGAAAAGTGTTAAGTTTGATGCCAGGAATTTTAAGTGCCCAATAACAGGCAAAGTCATTAAGAATCCGGTTGTTGGACCAAATGGTGTTACATATGAACAAAATGCTATTGAAGCTCTGTTGGACTCTAAAAAAGCTATCCCGCAATATTCAGGGCGTAATCCAACTAAGGATGACTTAATTCCAAACTATGCTTTTAAAAGTTTGCTTGATGTGCCTGAAGTGGCTCAGCAGTTTAAAGAAAACAAACCAGAAATCCTCATTAAAGAAAGTGATATGCCTGAATGTCCAATCTTAATGGACGCAGCTTTCGAAAAGCCAGTGCTTGCCGACGATGGTTATACGTATGATGAAAAAGCCTTGAAAAAATATATGAGTTCTTCTGGATCTAATAGTCCGATGACAAGAGCTCCAATTGTGCAGCCGCTACGTGCCAATAAGTTTGTTGAAGCCCTGACCGAAGAATATAAGAAACAAAACAAAGTAGAGCTTGAGAAGGAAAATCAGGAAAGCGAAAAATTAGTTGCAGAACAAAGCAAATTCGCCCCTGAAAGTGAAATGGAAGTTTCACCTAATCAGGATGGGCGCCTGGGCGCATATGAAGCTTTCCATTTGGCATCTTTATTATATTCAAGGCCAATGATGATAAGCTATAGCTTACCGCAGTTTACTTTTGTGCTGAATGATAACCGCATGTTTTTTGGAACTAGTATGCAGATAGAGTGTTGCTCTGTGCTCTCATCGCCATATGGAAATGCTCTTTTTATAGCTCCGCAATTATCTCTTCTCGTAATAGCTATGGCAGAAGTGACTATGATGCCTTTTGCTACCAATCATTTTAAGTATCAGCAAATGATAGAACAGCAGCAGGATGAATCAAGATTAGTAGTAGGATTCTGAGCTTCTTTTATAATTATTTTGCCTTCGCTATTCCTATCTCTACCGTAATGCCATTAAGGTCCGCGCTGCTTTTTTGCATGTCTGAGCTTATAGCCTGGTTGTTAATATCAAGTGCCAGAGTTTGTTCTTTTATGTAATCCTTCCAGTCATTAACCGCTGCAACAACATCATTGTCATTGGCATTTAACGCAACATTGATGCGGTCGCTGATGTCAAGGCCGGCATCTTTTCTCGCCTGCTGGATAGCGCGCACCAGATCGCGGGCAACACCTTCAAGCCGGAGCTCATCGCTGACATTGAGGTCGAGCAACACTAAAGCATCATTGGTAGCAAGTGAAGATATAGCTTTGACGTATTCAGCTTTAGGTTCAAGCAAAAGCTCAAATTCCTCAGGCAGCAATGTTTCATCGGTAATTTTAAGCTGATTATCTTTGAACTCCCATGCCCCTTGCTTTTGCGCAGCGATTATGTCTTTAACCTTGTGCGGTACGCGCTTGCCCAGAACTGGAAACTTTATCTGCAGCTTGTAGTTTGCGAATTCCAGGATTTTGCTTTTATCAAGGTTGAACCATTCCTTGACGTTAATTTCATCGAGTATGAGCTGAGTGAGCTCATCTGAGAAACCCTGCTCGGCAACACCAATAAAAGTCACGCTCTGCAAGGGTTGCCTTACTCTGATACCGGTTTCATTGCGGATGAACAGGGAGGCTGTACATGCCGCACGTACCCGCTCCATCTGCCTGATAAGATCGTGGTCGACCTTATAATCAATATGCGGGAATTCAGCCAGATGCACGCTGCTTTGATTGCCAGTGAGATTTAAGAAAATCTGCTCTGTGATGAGAGGCATAAGCGGAGAGGCCGCCCGGCACAGCATATGAAGCACACTATAAAGCGTGTTGTAGGCCTGGGTTTTATCCAGGTCTTTTTCCGACTTCCAAAAGCGATCGCGCGATCGGCGGATATACCAATTATTCAATATCTCAAAGAAATCCTCAAAGGCGTTGCAAGAAGTTACGGTGTCGTAGGCATCCATTGATTTTTCAATAACCTCAATAGTCTGCATACACTTGGAAATAATATACCTGTCCATAAGGTTGGTTGAGCTCAGG
>Ga0206827_1125_pt1 | contig 15983 bp, 9 predicted proteins | sample Alteio_BWOrgCont_77_FD_152852 | JGI IMG/M metagenome (GOLD analysis project Ga0206827, IMG submission 152852) | Enriched cells from forest soil in Barre Woods Harvard Forest LTER site, Petersham, Massachusetts, United States -... | ecosystem: Environmental > Terrestrial > Soil > Temperate forest > O...
GGTATAACGCATCGCCGCCGGCGGGTCGCCATCGACCGATCCGAAATTGCCCTGCCCGTCGACAAGCGTGTAGCGCAGAGTAAAGGGCTGCGCCATGCGCACCAGCGTGTCGTAGATGGCCGAGTCGCCGTGCGGGTGGTAAACGCCCATCGCCTGGCCAACAACCTTGGCGCACTTGGCATATTTCTTGTTGTATTCGAGACCCATCTCGCTCAGCGTGTAGAGCACGCGGCGATGCACCGGCTTCAGCCCGTCAAGAGCGCTGGGCAACGCGCGTCCAATGATCACTGACATCGAATAATCGAGATACGAACGGCGCATCTCTTCTTCGATATTGATGGGAATTAAGTTGGTGCCGCCGTTGGGGGGAGTGCCGCCATCGAGAGGGAGCTGGGGATCTCTGTCGTCTGCCATAATGTCGATTCTCAAGCCCGCCCGGAAGGCGGCGGTGAGGGTCCGGAAAAGCGGGGCCGGGCTCCGTGGGCCTGTGCTTCTATTTTACCGGTTTCAGGGCCGTTTCAGCAAGGCAGAAAGCTATAAATAAGTCCTTATTTTGGTTTAATTTATGGGAATTTCGAGACGAGCCTTCCGATCAACCAAAAGAGTCGCATAACACAACCCATTTTTGCCTTGGATTTGCCGCCGCTTCGCGCCATCTCTTTGGCCGCTTTTCGGCCTGGATTGCACTCCAGTCCCGAGCAATTCCAGCATCTGTTCCCTACAGCAATCCCGGCAAACTCAGCACGCAGAACACCGCCTGCAGCAACACCACGGCTCCACCTGCGATCAGCGCCATCCTCCCACGCGGCCCTTCGTACGCATCGGCGAACACCCCGCCCACGAACGTCAGCAGAAACGGCAGCGCCCAAAGCCATGGGCTTCCTGGAACACCGGTCATGATCAGTACCATCAAGACCAAAGCGCAAAACAGCGGAGCCGTATTGCCGAAGTAGCGCGAACGCCGCACTCCCAGATAGAGCACAATCGCAGCCCCAAACGCCAGCGTGATCCCCGCATTGCCCAGCGTTGAGAAAAATCGCCTCGCCGGGTCCAGCGAAACCCAAATAAACCCCGCGGACGAGCGGAAAACATAACTGAACGCGTCAGGCGAAAATCCATAACATGCGAACACGAAAACCAGCGCCCCCAGCACGGCGATGAGCACCACCGGCAGCACCTGGCTCCTGCGCCCCTCGGCCACCCAAAGCATCGCAACCAGCCCCAGAAGCGCCACCACCGGCAGCGCCGCAATGTGTGCCGCGGCAGCCAATCCGAAGGCAGCCGTCAGCATCACAATCCGCGGACGCCACTTGCGCCGCGGCCCCTGCATGGCATGCGCCACGCCGATGCACGTGTACACGCCGCCATACACGCCCAGCGCGGCCAGCACCTCCGCACTGGGCGCTACGCAGGCACGCAGCACCGCAGGCGAGAAGCAATAGAGCGCCAGTGCCGTATACCCCCCCAGGTTGCCGTAGAGCCGCCGCGTCACCCACCACAACCCGGCCCCGAGCATGCACCCAGCCAGCAGAAACGGCAGCCGCATCAACAACAGAACGTGCGTTAGCTGGTGGCGCAGCTCCCAGGTGCTCAGCTCGCCGCCAGTTTGAATGACGCGGTCTTCAGGCTTGCGAAACACATCCAGCCCGCTCTCCGCCAGCAGGTTCAGCGTCAGCGGCAAACCGGCGAGCCGGTAACCCAGAATGCCGTCATGAATGTTGCCGCAGGTGGTGTAGTAGCCGGCCAATACCGAAGGCCGTTCCCAGGTCTCGCGTCCGCAGCGCGCATATTGATAGTCGCGATCGCTCAGAGTCTGATGTGCGGTCAGCCAAATTCCCTGAGCGAGAAAAAGCGCCAGCAACCCCGCCGCAATCCGTTGCGGAAGATTGAACTGAAAGCGGCGAATCCTGCCAAACCGAAGGGTCATCACGTTTAAACGAGTTGCTTCCAGTTTAAACGGCTCAACCGCGGCCGTTGCTTCCACACGCAGCAAAGCCGCCCCGGAAGGCGGCTTTGCTGGTCAGTGTGGATTGGTAGCTAGTTAAAGATGGCGCCTACGGTTACGTTGGAGTTGCCGAGGTTCAGGTCCGGCGTTCCCGACGCAGTGACATTCCCAACGATAATCGTGCAACTGTTTGGCCCGGCCGCATTGATCGCCACGGTCGGCGTACAGTTCGACGACCATCCGCCGAAGGCTCCCGCACCAGCCGGCGCAGTTAGCGTCACGGGAGTGCCATTGGGATAGCTGGCCGTGCAGACCGACCCGCCTGCGCCGCCCTTCAGCGACCAGCCCGGTCCGCAGTGAATCACATCCGGCGTGCCCGTGGCGGATGGCGCGGTCACCTGCCAATCCGTCGTGTTCAACCCTTCGTTATAGACGGTCAATGTTGAGAGAAGGGAATCTGCCTGCGATCCTGTGTAACAGGAACCCGCGGTCAGCGGCGGATTGGGCAGAACCAGCGGGCAATCAAATGTTGCCGTCGCCGTCTGGATGGTGCCGTCGGTCGAAGTCGCCTCGGCGATGATTGTTGACCCTCCGCTTCCGTAGGCAGTCACAACTCCGCCGGGGGCGCCGGGATTCACGGTCGCGTTGTCGGTGGTGACCGGGAATACATCGGGAGCGGATGAGAGCCAGACGACCGTGTTCGTCAGATCTCTCACGTAGGGAACGTCGGAAAATGTTCCGATGGCCAGGAAGTTCCCGGTGTCCTGCAAATTGATCACGGTGATTGTGCTGGGAACAATGGTCAGCGAGAGAAGCGGTTCCGGCGCAGAGGTCGCCGTAACCGTGATCGCTGCGGTCGCCGAGACCACGCTGCCATCCGCATTTGTATAGAGCGCCGTAATCGAGCTGGTGCCCGAACTCACACCCGTCGCCAGTCCGGTGGTGGCGCCGATGGTGGCGACCGTTGGAATGCTCGAAGTCCACTGAACCGTGTTGGTCACATCCTGTTCGAGTCCGGTGGTTCCCGAGGTGCCCAGGGCAATGAACTGCGCCTGTTGTGCCGAAGCGGAAACCGACTGGGCGGCCGGCGTAATGGTGAGCGCGGTCAGGCCCTCTGAGGTTCCGCCGGTCACCGTGAATGTTGCTGTGGCCGTAACCACGGTGCTGTTGGAGTTCGAATAGATGGCCGTGATCGTGGTCGTGCCTGTTCCCACACCCGTGGCAAGCCCGCCGGCGCTGATGGTAGCCACTTGTTTGCTGCTCGAGCTCCACATTACCTGGCTCGTCAAATCCTCTGTGGCCCCTGTCGATGTGGTGCCGATGGCGATGAACTGGCTGGTCTGGCTCGGAGATGCGACCGCCTGAGAGTTGGGAATAATCGAAAGTGACGCCAAGGTTCCGCCCGTCGCGGTCGTTCCCGTGCCGGTTACGGTAATGGTTGCGCTGGCGGCCACCAGGCCGGGCAAGCTGGCAGAGATAGAAGCGGTGCCGGCGGCCACCGCGGTGACCAATCCGGTAGAACTCACGGTTGCCACGGCGGGAGTGCTCGATGTCCAGGTGACCTGGTCCGTGATGTCCTCAGTGCTGGAGGGATGGTTCCCGTGCGATACAGTTCCCGTCGCCGTGAGCTGCGCGGTCTGTCCGATCGCCAGAGTCTGCGATGTCGGGGTCACCGAGATGGTGCTCACCTGGGTGTTCGTGCAACCGGCAATCGGCAGCAAGAGACACATGAGTCCCAGCGCCCTGAAGCAATAACGACTGAACATACTTCCCTCCTTGCATCTCTGGCTGACTTCGCCCTCTGCTCGCTGCCGTCGAGGCGCAGTCATTTCAAATCCCGGACAATGGTCTAATCATCGTTGAATCAAAAGGTCAGCGAATGGTTCTTTCGTGTTACGGAATCAAGTCGGTTAATAAACCTCTTGAATCAGCGTGCCAGACTTATAACTCTCATTCTGTTTGAAATGCCGGTCGGCGCCTAACTTGTTACCTCCGAGTTACACACTTTGGAACGGTGCCAATCCGGCACAGTCTGGATTCGACAAATTGTCGGCAAAGCCGGAACAAGATTGTGCAACTCGATCGCCAACCTGCGTCTCGACTAACTTCTTTAGAATCGCGAGGTAATTCGGCAGTCGGAGTACTTTGGTGTAACCTGCCGTATACTTTGGTCGACGTGCAGCTTCTCCGGTTTACATTTCCTTCATCGCTGCGCGCCCATTTGCGCCTGTAACTCCGCCCCGCTACACTGCCATCAGCATGGCCATTGCCCGCGACAATTCCCCTGAACGCCTCGTAAGCGCCTCGCGCGCTGAAGAGGAGCAAGGCTTTGAACTCAAGCTTCGCCCCCGCTGGCTGGGCGAATTCATCGGCCAATCCAAAGCCAAGGAGCAACTCTCCATCGCCCTCGAAGCCGCTAAATCCCGCGGCGAGGCCCTCGATCACGTGCTGCTCTTCGGCCCTCCAGGCCTGGGCAAAACCACGCTGGCCACCATCATCGCCAACGAGCTCGACGTAGGCTTTCAGCAAACCTCTGGCCCGGCCCTGCAGATTCAAGGTGACCTCACCGCGATCCTCACCAACCTTCGCGAGCGCCAGGTACTCTTCCTCGACGAAATCCACCGCATGCAGCCGGTGCTCGAAGAAAAGCTCTACACCGCGCTCGAGGACTACAAACTCGACATCATCATCGGCCAGGGCCCCGCGGCGCGCACCCACGTTATGGAGATTCGGCCCTTCACGTTTGTCGGCGCCACAACGCGCCCCGGCCTGCTCTCCTCGCCGCTGCGCTCACGCTTTGGCATTCTGTTGCGCCTGGAGTTTTACACGGAAGAGGAGCTGCGCTTCATCGTCACCCGCTCGGCTGAGGTGATGGGTGTTCCCATCGACCAGGACGGCGCTGCTGAAATCGCTCTGCGCTCCCGCGGCACGCCGCGCATCGCCAACCGCCTGTTGCGCCGCGTCCGCGACTACGCCCAGGTGCGCGGCTCGGGAACCATCGACCGGCCCACAGCCAACGCCGCACTCACCATGCTCGAAGTGGACGCGCACGGCTTCGATGAAATCGACCGCCGCTTGCTGCTGACAATCATCGAAAAGTACGATGGCGGCCCAGTGGGATTGGGCACGCTCGCCGCCACGCTGGCAGAAGAGGAAGATGCGCTTGAAGAAGTGTACGAACCGTTCCTCATCCAGATTGGCTTTCTCGACCGCACGCCGCGCGGACGCGTAGCAACGCGACTAGCCTATGAGCACTTCGGCCGTGCTATGCCCGGCCGGCAGGCGCCGCTATTCTAGAAACTGTCCGAAAGATGGCCTTGTGAAAGGGCACGACTTTAGTCGTGCCGCAGAGGCCGCAAAAATCAGTGGGCTTTAGCCCCTGCGGGATGGCTTTTGCAGGGTGCTCCATCCTTGGCAGGTGATTCTTCTTCTGCCAAAGGGGAGTGTCCACGAACCCAAACACATCACTGAGGAGAAACCCCCATGGCACTTACTGAATCCACCATGCTTGAACTCGGCACCATCGCCCCGGACTTCGCGCTCGTCGACGTCGTCAGCGGCAAGACCGTTCGCCGCGACGACTTCCGCGGCAAGAAGGCTTTGCTCGTTATCTTCATCTGCACGCATTGCCCGTATGTGAAACACGTGGAGAAGGGCCTGGCCGCGCTGGGCAAAGATTACGCATCCAAACCGCTCGGCATCGTCGCCATCAGCTCGAACGACGTAACCACGCACCCCGACGACAGCCCCGCCGGGCTCAAGCATCAAGCCGAAACCTTCAGCTTTGTCTTTCCTTATCTCCATGACGAATCGCAGGCCGTAGCCCACGCCTACAAGGCCGCCTGCACGCCCGACATTTTTCTTTTCGACGCCGATTTTCGTCTCGTCTATCGCGGCCAGTTCGATGGGAGCCGCCCCGGCAACGGAGTTCCTGTGACTGGCCAAGATCTCCGCGCCGCCATCGACCAGGTCCTCGCGGACAAGCCTGTCCCCGCCGATCAGCGCCCCTCGATCGGCTGCAACATCAAATGGAAGGCTTGAAAAAGCGGAGCTGGCGGAGTTAGCCTCCGCTTCGCGTCGGGTTAGCGGAGTTAGTCCAATGCGCTCGCAGGCTAACTCCGCAAACTACGCTAACTCCGCCAACTCCGCTTCTAGAGCGCCAGCCCTTTCAGATACTCTTTGAACTTATCCCCAAACTCCGGCCGCTTTAGAGCAAACTCGACCGTGGCCTGCAGCATGCCGAACTTATCGCCCGCATCGAATCGCTTCCCTTCAAACGTATAACCAAATACTTTCTCTTCTTTCAACAGCGCCTTGATGCCATCTGTAAGCTGAATCTCTCCGCCCGCTCCCGGCTTGGTCTGTTCCAGCAGATCGAACACGCGCGGCGTCAGCACATAGCGACCGATAATCGCCTGCTTAGACGGCGCATCCTCGAACTTCGGTTTCTCTACCATCCCCGAACAGTTATAAATCCGCTTGTTCGCCGCGTCCTGCTCGCCGGCCAGAACGCCATAAGCGCTGATCCCCGGCCCCTCGATCGTCATCGTGGCCAGCACCGATCCTCCGCGCTCGTTGAACACACCGATCATCTGCTTCAGGCACGGCGGATTGGCATCAATCACATCGTCCGGCAACAGCACCGCGAACGGCTCATCGCCCACCAGGTCCTTCGCGCACAAAACAGCGTGACCCAGCCCCAGCGGCTCCTTTTGTCTAACATAACTGATCCGCGCCATCGACGAGACCCCGCGCGAAATCTCAAGTAACTCCTTCTTTCCCTTCCGCTCCAGCGTCGCATCCAGCTCATAACTGATGTCGAAGTGATCTTCCATCGATCCCTTGCCGCGGCCGGTTACGACAATGATGTGTTCAATCCCCGACGCGATCGCCTCTTCCACGCCATATTGCAGAATGGGCTTATCGACCAGCGCAAGCATCTCCTTGGGAATAACTTTCGTCGCCGGCAGAAATCGCGTGCCCAGACCGCCCGCGGGGAACACTGCCTTTCGCACTTGCTTGCTCATCCAATCTCCTTTAACTCGAATGGTCCGTGCCGAATTTTCCGCTGACTTGCTGACTCGCTAACTCCGCGCAGCGGAGGCTAACTCGCTAATTCGATCACTCAATCGAAGTCCGGCATTCACAATGTCGGTGATTGATCTCCCAGCATGGCCTCGCGCACAATCTTGATGGGCGGAAATCCCTGGCGCAGAAACTCGTCGTGGAATTTCTCCAGCGAAAACGCCGCGCCCTGTTTCTTCTTCATATCTTCGCGCAGCTTCATAATCTCCAGTTTGCCCAGCGTGTAATAGAGATAAGTCGGATCGCCTGTCCCGCGCTTGGTCTCCACCATCGCCGTCTCCTTTGATTGATAGCCTTCCTTCTGGAAAAACGCGACCGCATCGCCGAAGCTCATCTTTCCGGTATGCATTTCGATGCCGACGATGAACCGCGCGTTGCGCAGCAGCGCATCCTGCAGTTGTCCCAGCCGCAGGAATTTTGCCTCACGTTCATCTTTCGCACCGGCGCCCGGCTGCCCATAGCCTTCGTCGAGCATCATCTGCTCGCAGTAGTGAGCCCACCCCTCAACGTCGGTGTTCGCGCCCAGAATCTTGCGCACTCTGCTCGGCGCCTGCGGCAACCACAGGAACTGCACGTAGTGTCCCGGATAAGCCTCATGCACAGCCGTCGATATCACCGTGCCGATATTGAACGAGTGCATGTATCCTTCCACCTCGGCCGGCGTCATCGAAGGATCGGGCAGCGTCACATTGAAGTAGGCCTCCGTCGCGTGCTTCTCGAACGGCCCCGGCGTATCCATCGACGCAAACGTTGTCGCCCGCATGAATGGCGGCGTTTCTTCCAGGATCGGCCGCACGTCCGACGGAACGGTCACAATATGATGCGCGCGGATGAATGTGACCAGCCCGTCGAATGTTGCGCGAAACGCATCGAGAAGATGATCGGGCGCAGGATGATTTTCACCCAGTTCATCCAAAACTGCACTCGGCTCCTTGTTGGGCTCCAGTTCTTTCGCAACCTCGTCGAAGTGCGCCTGGTTCTTGCGCAAATCAGCCCAGCCAATCTCCAGCAGCTTGTCCAGAGGCGTGTCCACCATTTCGTCATATGCGAGCTTCCTCTGGAAAGCATCTGCTCCAATCCGGTAGTCACCATTCGATCGCGCCAGCAGGTCCGTCTTCAACCAATCGAGATAGCTCTTCAACTCGGCAATGACCTTGGCATTCGTCTCCGCAAATTCGGCCTTCACCACCGGATCCTTTGCGTCGGCAAAAGCAAGCGGCACATCTTTCTCAAAGAAGCTGACAATTCCAGGCAGCTGCTCAATCGCAATCTCGGTAAAAATACGCGGCGGGTCCTTCAGGTTCTCGCGCGCATGGGCCAGCACCGCCGGCATCTGCTTCTCGCGCGAAACCAGCGACCGCAGCCGCTCGTCCGGCGAAGCGAATTTGCGCTCCATCAGCACAAACGCCCCGTTCGCGCACACGCTCGAATAGCCGTCAGGATTCTTCTCCCACGGCCGAATCGTCTCCAGCGTCAGCAACTGCGAGCGAATGTCGCCGAGCACAATCTCCCGGTCGCTGCGCGGAACAAAATCGGCCGCGGCATCATTCGGCTGAATGGCCTCGATGCGTTTTTCAAAAACCCTCAGCGCCGCAATCTGCGCATCGATGCTTTTGCGCGAGTAATCCTCCAGCTGCCCGTCGTACTGGTGATAGCCGGTCATCGTCGCATTACTTGGACCGTTGGGAAAATAAACCTGGTCGAAGTATTCGTCCGTGGCCTTCGCAAGTTTCTGCTTCCAATTCTCCGTCGCGGCGTGCGCGATAATCGCATTTCCCGCAGCGCTCATCGAAACTCCGATCCAAAGCAGCGTAGTCAGCTTCTTCATACTTCCTCTTTTCTTCCGAGGTTGGTTCTATACATTTACCGGCGCCGGCGTCAGTTTGGCGAGCACTTCGTGAATCTCAAGCAGCACCTCATCCGGCCGCGCGGCAGCCAAAGGATACTTGAGCAACCCCTGCGGCGTGAACTGCGCTCCGCGCTTGGCGTTCTTCGCCACCAGCCGCATCAGCGTCTGCGGATCGACCACCGCATTCTCCATGAATCGTATCTGCAGTTCACCCCGTTTGCGGTCCACCTGCGCAATACCCATCCGCTCGCATTCCAGCCGCAGCATGGCCGCCTCAAGCAGAAACACCGTCGCATCCGGCAACGCACCATAGCGGTCTTCCATCTCCGCGCGCACCTCGGCAACAGCCGCTTCGCTCGATGCACCGGCAATCTTCTTGTAAAGCCGCAGCCGCTGATTCTCTTCCGGCACATAGCTCTCGTCGATGCGCAGCGCGATGCCGAGGTTGAGCTGCGTGGCCGGCCGTTCCTCGCTGCTCTCGCCCTTCATTTCCTTCACCGCGGCTTCCAGCATCGACGTGTACAACTCGAATCCCACTGCTTCAATGTGACCGCTCTGCTCGCCGCCAAGCATGTTGCCCGCGCCGCGCAGCTCCAGATCGAGCGCCGCAATCTTGAATCCCGCACCCAGGTCGGAAAACTCCTTCAGCGCCGCCAGCCGCCGCCGCGCAATCTCCGTCAGCTCCTGTTCCGGCGGAATCAGCAAGTACGCATACGCTCTTCGATTCGACCGGCCCACGCGCCCGCGCAACTGGTAGAGCTCGCTCAACCCGTGCCGGTCCGCGCGATTGATGAGCATCGTATTGGCCAGTGGAATGTCGAGCCCGTTTTCAATAATCGTGGTTGCGACCAATACATCGTACTCGTGATGCATGAACGCCAGCATCACGCGCTCCAACTCCGTCTCACCCATCTGCCCGTGTCCCACAGTCACACGCGCCGAAGGAACAAGCTCCTGAATGCGCGACGCGATTTCGTAAATCGACTCCACGCGATTGTGCACAAAATAAACCTGCCCGCCGCGCTCCAGTTCCACCTCGACCGCAGAGCGAATAATCTTCTCGTCGAATTTGGCCACCACCGTTTGAATCGCCATGCGATCCTTGGGCGGCGTTTCGATCACGCTCATATCACGCAGCCCCACAAGCGACATGTGCAGCGTGCGCGGAATGGGTGTGGCTGACATGGCCAGCACGTCGATCTCCTTGCGCATCTGCTTCAGGCGCTCTTTGTGGCGCACGCCGAAGCGCTGCTCTTCGTCGACGATCAGCAGGCCCAGGTCCTGAAACTTGATGTCCTTCGACAGCAGCCGGTGCGTGCCGATCAAAATGTCGATGCGCCCCGTCTCCACCTGCTCCACGATCGCCTTTTGTTCTTTCAATGTTCGGAAGCGCGAGATCATTTCGATCTTGATAGGAAACTGCGCAAATCTCTTCTTGAATGTTTCGAAATGCTGAAAGCTCAAAATCGTAGTTGGCGTCAGCACCGCGACCTGCTTGCCATCCTGCACGGCCTTGAATGCCGCGCGCATGGCGACTTCAGTTTTGCCGTAGCCAACATCGCCGCACAGCAGCCGGTCCATCGGCGTGGTCGATTCCATGTCGTACTTAATGGCGCGGATCGCCGATAACTGGTCATCCGTTTCGCTGTAATCGAAGGTGTCTTCAAACTCCTTTTGAAATTCGTTGTCCTTCGAGAATGCCGTTCCCTTCGCGGTCGTGCGCTCCGCGTACAGCTTCAGCAACTCGCCGGTCATATCCTGCATGGCCTTGCGCACACGCGCCTTGGTCTTGGCCCATTGCTGCGAACCCAGCCTGTTCAACACCGGCGCCGGTCCGGCATCGGTCGAGCGGTATTTCTGAATCAGATCCAGGCGCGTGAGCGGCACATATAACTTCGCAGCTTCAGCGAATTCAAGAATCATGAACTCGACTGATAGCCCATCCTGCACAATCTCTTTCAGGCCCTGATACTGCGCGATGCCATGCTCCACGTGCACTACATAGTCGCCCACGGTGAGGTCACGAAAATCGGAGACGAACGCCGCGGTCTTCGATCGCTTAGGCTCGGGACGCGCCGCAACATCGGCTTCATCGGAGAGATCGTTGGCCCCAAACACAATCAGGTTCGAGTCGATCAAACTCACGCCATTGGCCAGCGGCGTACGGACGATCACCGGTACGCGCATATCGCCGGCAAGATAACTGCCCTCGTCGAGCACGGTCTCGCCAGGATGGGGATTACGGCTGCCCAGTCGGTAGGGAATCTGATATTCGCGCAGCACAGTGGCCATGCGCTCCACATCGCCCTGGTGCGGCGCGGCCAGCACAATGCGCGACTCGGCAGCGATCAGGTTTTTCAGCTGCTCGGTCATCGCTGGAATCGATCCATGAAAGCGCATCGTGGGCCGCGTGTTCAGCTCGATCTCGCCCAGCGTCGAATCCTCATCGAGCACGTCGACCACTCCAAGTTGGTCGAGATCGAGACCCATGTGTGAGCTGAGCTGCGCCTGCAGCACCTCGGGCCGCAGATAAATATCCTCCGGTCGAATCAGTGAGCCCATGGCCGAGCGCTCGTGGCGCTGCTCCACCTTGTTCCACCAGCGCTCGATCTGATTGCGCACCATGGCCGGCTCTTCGACGAACAGCGCACACCTTGGAAGCAACGACAGCAGCGACTTCTCCGCGCCGGCAACTGCAGAGAAAAACTCCCACCCTGGAAAAACGCTCACGCCGCCGGCAGCCGCCATCTCCGCGGCCATTTCTTCGTCTTCACCCTCGACGCGCTGCCGGCTCAGGCGCGCATGGACAGCGGCCAGCAAGTGCTCCGTCACCGGCGTCTCGGTCAGCGGGAGCAGTTGCGCGTCGTCGAGACCCGACTGCGAGCGCTGCGTTTCCGGATCGAATTTGCGGATGGTCTCAATCTCATCGCCGAAAAATTCGATGCGCACCGGACGATCGGCCTCGGGCGAATACACATCAAGAATTCCGCCGCGCCGCGTGAACTGTCCCGGCATTTCCACCAGGTCCATGTGCGTGTAGCCCACGCTGGCCAGATGCCCGGTAAGCACTTCCACATCCACTTCTTCGCCACGCTTCAGCGTCACCGCCAGACCTGCGTAGTAGTCGCGGTCAAACAGCCGCAGCGCCGCCGACTCCACCGGCGCAATCAGAATCGACACCGCGCCAGTGGCCAGCTTCCACAGCGCGGAGGCGCGCTGCTCCTGCACATCGGGATGCGGAGAAAGATTTTCGAAGGGAAGCACATCGTGAGCCGGCAACCGCACAACCGCAGACGGGTCAATCGCGCCAGTTAGCTCGCAACCCGCGCGCAGCATTGGCTCCAGCGCCTCGGCAGCCTTGTTGTCGGCCACCACCACAATCACCGGCTGCCGCGCCGCACGCGCCATCAACGGCAGATAAAGCGCCCGCGCCGTGGCCGTCAGTCCGGACACACGTCTCCGCCCCGCACTCAGGCTCAGATGCCTTCGTACGCGATCAAATCCGGAAGCGTGCTCCAGCTCCGCGAAGATTTCGCGGACGAACGGGAGGATCATGTGTCATCAGTTTAGCAGCGATGGCGAGCCGTTCAAATCTTCAAGTCCGGTAAACTAGACACATGCGATTAGGAATCGATTTCGGAACCACCCGCGTGGTTGTGGCGCTGGTGGATCGCGGCAATTTTCCGCTGATCAACTTCGAGGCGCCGGATGGCCAGGTGCACGACTGGTTTCCACCGGTTGCGGCGATCAACGGCCAGCAACGGCGCTACGGTTGGGAGGCCATCGTCGCCCAGGAGGATGAGAACTGGACCGTGCTGCGCTCGCTTAAGCGTCATCTGCACTCCGCTAATCCGCGTACGGCCGTCACAGTCGACGACCAGAAAATCCCGCTGCGCCAACTGATGGCCGAGATGATGATCGCGCTGAAGAAGCAACTGATTGAGCACTCGAATGCGGGTGCGGACTCGAGCGGCGCCGAAGAGAAATTTGAGATCATGCTCGGCGTGCCGGCCAATGCCAACAGCAATCAGCGCTTCCTCACCGAGGAAGCCGCACAGGCCGCCGGATTCACCGTGCTCGGCCTGCTCAACGAGCCGTCGGCAGCGGCCATCGAGTTCGCGCACCGCAACAGCGCCGAGCGCAAAAGCCGCGTAGGCAGCGGCCTTGTGGTCTACGACTTGGGCGGCGGCACCTTCGACGTTTCTCTCGTCACGCTGGGAGAAAACGAGCACACCGTCGAAGCATCCGATGGAATTCCGTCGCTCGGCGGCGACGACTTCGACGAAATTCTCGCCGACCAGGTGCTCGAGTCCTTGTCCGCGTCGCAGGGGAAAGACGTCAAGCTCAAGCCGGCAGAACACTATCGACTCCTTGAGGAGTGCCGCGAAAAGAAGGAGTCACTCAACCCTAACACGCGCAAAATCACCATCGATCTGGACCGCGTGCGCGCCGGCTGGGAGCAGGCCACCATCCTCGCGGAAGATTACTACGAGCGCTGCCGCCCGCTGATCGAGCAGACGCGTACTGTCGTCGACAATCTGCTCGCTGCCCACTCCGCAAGCACGCTTGACACGCTCTATGTCACCGGCGGCGCTGCGGAATTGCCGCCCGTGGCCCGGATCTTGCGCGAGAGCTTTGGCCGCAAAGTTCGCCGCTCAGCCTATATGCGTTCAGCCAGCGCCATCGGCCTAGCCATTCGCGCGGCTGCGCTGGCCGACGGCACGGAGGACAAGGTTATCGATCAGTTCAATCGCAACTTCGGCATCTGGCGCGAGACCGATCACGGGGGAACGATCTTCTTTGACCTGATCTTTCCCCGCGGAGTTCAATTGCCCGCACCCGGCGAGGAGCCGCTGCGCGTAGAGCGCATTTATCGTCCCGCGCACAACATCGGCCACTTCCGCTATCTCGAATCTTCGCAACTCGACGAGCAGGCCCAGCCCAAAGGCGAAATCGCCAACTGGGATCAGATTCTTTTCCCCTTCGATCCGCAGTTGCGCCAACACAAGGACCTCGCTTCCGTGCCGGTGGTCCTGCTCGACAATCACGGCGCACTGAAGATTCGCGAGGAGTACACCTGCGATTCAAGAGGAAGCATTCGGGTGAAAATCCACGCCGAGCCAGGCAGCTTCACGCGCGAATACACCATCGCGCAAACTGCGTGAGGTGATTCAGAAAAACTCAGATTCACAGGAAGGTTCCGCAGGTTGCTCCATGGAACTTCAGCGCCAAGGCCGTCTATTCCCTATTCCCTGCTCCCTGCCTTTATCGCTCTTCGCCCAGCGCCTTGGCGAACGAATAAAAGAAATCCAGCGACTTCCAGTACGAGTCGATGGGCAACCGCTCGTCCTGGCCGTGCGCGCGGTCGTCGTCGCGTTCGAGCGCAATAGCCGAGTAGCCGTAACAGGGAATGCCGGCCTGCGCAAAGTAGATCGAGTCGCTGGCGCCATTCTCCATCACCGGCGTCACCGGCGTGCCCGGCCACAGCGCCTGGGTCAGGCGCGTTAACGGCTCAAAGACTTCTTTGATCGGTGCCGGCGGCACCATCGCTTTTCTTTCCGGCGCCGTGTCGGCAACCACCCCGGCATCGGAAACATATTTCACTGTAAGCTTGTCGTCGCCGAAGATGTCGATCAACAACTGGCGAATTTCCTCCGGCGAATGGCCCGGAAAAATCCTGCAATTCACATTCGCCTGCGCCGACTGCGGCAGCGCATTGTTGGCGTGGCCTCCGCTGAGCCGCGTGGCCACGCAAGTAGTGCGAAAGTTCGAGTTGAAGCTGGGCTCGGCGCTCAGCCGCGCGGCCGCTGCAAGATCGGGAGGATTGCCAAGAATCGCCTTCATATCCGCGGCAGATTGGCCCGTCTCCTGCCCGGCCAGGTTCTTGAAATACGTCCGCGTCACCTCGTTCATCTCAAAGGGAAATTGATAAACGGCCAGCTTGTTCAGCGCCGTCGTCAACTCGTAGATCGCATTATCCGGCCGCGGAATTGAGCTGTGCCCGCCGCGATCGCTGGCCGTGACCTGGTAATCGGAATACACCTTCTCCGTCGCCTCAACATCGGCGACTACGGCGCGCCCGCGATCCAGCTCTACACCGCCCGAGTCGGGGTTGATGACGAACGCAGCGTCCACCAGGTCGCGATGCTCCTTCACCAGCCAGTCCGCGCCATTGAATTTTCCGCCTTCCTCATCCGCGGTGAGCGCAAGAATCAGGTCGCGCTTGGGCTTGTATCCCTCGCGGTGGAGGCGCAGAAACGTAAACACCAGCGCGGCGTCGGAGTCCTTCATGTCCTGCGTACCGCGCCCGTAGTAGTAGCCGTCCTTTTCGACGAATTGAAACGGATCGGTGGTCCAATCCGAGCGCAGCGCCTGCACCACGTCCATGTGGCAGAGAAAAACCACAGGCTTATCTGTTGGCGTTCCCGCAGCGCGGATGCGCACCACCAGGTTCATCTTGCGCGCGTCCGGCCCCAGAAGTTGCACATCTTCCGGCGCGAATCCTGCGTCGAGAAAGCGCTTCTGCATGGCCGTGGTCGCCGTCGTCACGTTGCCTTGCGGCGTGTCGGTGGTGTTGATCTCGATTAGCTGTTTGAAAATTGCCTTGGCCTCCGCGCGGTCTTCCGCAGAGGTCGCGGGAATTGTACTCTGCGCAGCAGCCGCACTTGCAAAACAAGAAACAACGCACACGGCGAGGGCAAGAACGGGAATCGACAAGGAGAAGTGGGTTCGGCGCATGAGCGCATTGTATCGCCCAGTGCAGCCTTGTCTGGGGAGAATTTCCTCGCAGCCCCGTTTGCGCCCCGCTCCAAATCGATTTATCGTGGTGCTGCGACACATTCGAGGTGCTCGATGCAGTGCAGGTTCATGGTTGCCGCTTCTCTCTTAGCTTTCACTCTCACCGTCGCCGCACAAATGCCCGACAAGCCGCTCATGCGCCCGCGCATCACCGGCATCTCGCACATCGCCGTCTACACCTCGAACCCCGCGGCCACCGAGCACTACTACGTCGACATCATCGGCGCCGTCAAGCAGCCTGATCCCGAAAACCCCAAAGGCGTGCGCTACGCCGTCAACGCCAGGCAGTTCATTGAAGTGCTGCCG
>Ga0206827_1126_pt1 | contig 15897 bp, 17 predicted proteins | sample Alteio_BWOrgCont_77_FD_152852 | JGI IMG/M metagenome (GOLD analysis project Ga0206827, IMG submission 152852) | Enriched cells from forest soil in Barre Woods Harvard Forest LTER site, Petersham, Massachusetts, United States -... | ecosystem: Environmental > Terrestrial > Soil > Temperate forest >...
ACGACACCTGCACCAGGGCTACCTCCGGTCGAAGAAAGTCAATATGGTCAACCGTGACGGTAGGTGGTTCGCTTTTTCTGGAGATCATTTCAAAAGTATCGGACCAAAGCTTCTCATTCTCACTTGTCGCGGATGGCAGACGCAGCTGGCCGAAGCGGTCGACAATTTCTACGGCCGGTGTCTCATGCGCAGCCAACCGCTTCGCATCCAAGTTCTGATATGCCTCGACCCACTCTGAAATCAGCGCCCGGACTGCGCGTTCCTCAGTGGCCCTCGATGACTGCCACCGATCGGCGCCAAAAGCCGAAGATGCCAAGAGCAGCGCACCTCCAGCTGCTGCCACCGCCGCCATGCTGAACAACTTGCCCATCCGTCTACCCATCTATTCTTCAGATCTCGTCGACGCAAAGCAGCCCTTCGGGTTAGAAGGTCTGATTCGGGGTGAAGAGAAGCCTGCGAATTCCAAGGTAAGTGTCAATTCGCAGGCTCTACGCTTGTTAGCTTGCTGCGATTCCGTTGAATCCAGAATTCGCGGAGAAGCCGCTGACCGTGCCCAGGTTCTTGAGAGTTCCGTCCTGCTGGGCGCCGAAGATGGCGTTCAGTCAAGTCGCTCAACAATCGAGCAATTGATAGAGAAGCCTGCGCTCCCGAACGGTTTGCCGCCAACACCGGTAATTAGTTTGTCTTGTACAAACGTGAGCAGCTGGAATTCTTCGCGGATCTGCCCGCGGAATCCATTGCTGATTGATTCTGGAGTCCATGTAAACAGATTGGCATCCCATGCCGGGCTGTAATCGAGCGCAAGTGTTGGTATGCCGCCTAAGACGTTGTTCGGCCTCCAGCTGTCAGCTAGATCCGCTGACAAGCCCTGCCGCAGTGGATTGTTGCAACCGCCTTCTTCGGGTCCGTTCGTGCCGATGAAGATGCGCTCAATGGGGCTGGAGAAACTGTCATCGGCGCCCAAATGGAGCCTTTGCATCAGCGGAGCGTAGGTGTTGTGTTCGATTGCGGCGCCCAGTGGAATGCTGGTGTCCATCGACATGTACCAGATCGGACGCCCGAAGCTAAAGCCATTGACTAGTTGGATGGTTACCGTCATATTCACCGGATCGATTGCCACGACTTCATCGTGCACTTTGCTATAGTCGACGTTGCCGTTCGGGAAGTCGATCTGACTTGCGTCAACACCGAACGCGACTATTGGGGCGTTGTAAATCACGTTTGCGGCATTCACAATCCGGACGAAGGGACTATAGTTCGCGTCCCCAATGGCGCCCGGTTGCGCAGACTTCGGGGGAAATTCAGCTCCAGGGCGGCCGGGAACAATCTTGCGGACCGGCGAAAAATCTACTGTGCCCTTGTCAAAAATGAGGTTCCCCTGATCATCAAAATTGGCTGTTCTGGCCGCGGGGGACATGAATGTCATCTTGGCTGAGAAATTCAGCCCTAACTCGGCAGCCACGTTCGAATCATCGACGTCGGACAAGATGTACCATACCTTCTTGCCGCTTCCCTTCATGTGGCCTAAATACAGCGGCAGCGTGATGGTTCCATTGTTGGTGTCAAGTGCGCCCGACTTGAGCTCTTGAACCGGCCCGACCAAGCTCTGGTTCTCGGTCGAGGGTGGCGGTCCGAAGTAGGTTATCGGTACGGTCGTGCCTACGGACGCCGGAGCTGGAAATAAATTACACCCGGGCCCAGGACCTTGAGGGTTCGGCCCCGGTCCCTGGTCACTGTTGAATGAGTTTGACTCCGCCGACGTGTTCCGGCGGACCTCTGTAGGCGCTGTAGGTGTTGGACGTCTAAGGACAGTGTGCATTGATACGACCTGCTCCTCGGGGAATCCACGGTTAACGGCAGGTTGCCCTGCAGCGATTTGGGCCAAGGCAGAGCGATTAAGAGCGCCACCGAGCAATAGAATGCCGAGGGTCACAATCGTTAGCCGGCCCGAGGGCGCATGGGCCCACTGCCTTTGTTGAGATTTTCTTGGGGGTAGGTTTGACATTGATCTTATTCTCCTATAACGCTAGATATCATCGACTCGAGAGTCGTAGTTACTCGTGAGATCTAGTAACCGCAAAAAAGTTACAGACATTATGAATAAGACACAACACTATATATCTATAGTGTCTGATTTATCTGCATTATCATGTACTTTCACTGTACATCTCTGCAGACTATGACTATGGGTTACGATACTTGAGTTAAACACTGTCCTTGTTCTACCTAAGTCCATCTTGCTTTCAAGTGCATCTACCTTATCGCGACTACAGGCCGGCGTCGTCAGTGCCGGCCTCATCGGATGCGAAACCGTTGCTGTTATTCGCAAACGGAAGACTCTTTTCGCGACAACAGATAAGGCCGCGACAGCCTTCACAGTGAACTCAGGAAGGTGATCAGCGCCGCCTGCTCCTCCGGACTCAGTTCATCGAAGCGCCGTTCCACCTCACGCGCTTCACCTTTATGCCGTTCGATTGCATTTTCAAGAGACAGGGACTTCAAATCGTGCATGAACCGCGGCTTGGTGCGCAGTCCCCACAATGGCGCAGTTCGCAGCTTATTCGCCGTCTCCTGAAGGCCCGTGGTTTGCACAATGCCGTCGCCGGTTCCAATGTCGTGCAGAAGGAAATCGCTGAATGGATGGATGATCTTATCGCCCAGCGCCTCCGGAACCGTGAACGTGCCTCCATCGACGACCGTCCCTGCGGGAGCCGTCGTGATGGATTGCACGTGGCAGGTGCTGCAACCGATGCGCCCAAATAACTGCTGGCCCTGGAGCGCAGCTTGCGTTGCTGCCAGAGTTGTATTTCGCGGAGGAACCATTGTTCCGCGTATGAACTGAGCAAAGTGGTCGATGTCAGCCAGGCCAATGTCATCTGGCTGATCTTCAGGATCTTTCGTTGTCTTGAGTACCGTGGTGACGTCCTTCGGGCGCAGCCGGTTAGTGATTCCCATCTCGTTCAGATAGGCATCGGCGATAAATGAGAGCAGGCTGCTATGCTGGTCCTTCCAGCCGAACCGCCCGACGCGTGTTTGTCCAGGCGCCTCAAAAATAGAGACCTCTATAGCCTCTCCGTGGATCCTGCCGCCGGTCTCTTCGGCCTGACGCTCGCCGATTGCTTTCAATGTGCTGTCATCAATCGCCTCCACAAATCCATCACCCAAGGTGTTGAGTGCAGCGCGTAATGTGCGGATATTTTCTGTCGCCGGTATGGTCTCCTGCGCCTGCGGACCGATAGCGCGATCGTTCACGATCGACCGCCCGGTGATCTTGTCCTTGCCATCGTTAATGAATACGGTTGGATTTACGAAATTGCCATTTTCATCATTGTGCCCAACACGGAGTTCTGTAATCTGACTAGCGGCGCCGCTGTTCGGATTCTCGTGGCAGCTGACACACGCAGTCGCGTTGTATACGGGACCCAGCCCAGTCTGTACGGAATGGTTCAATTCATAGATTTGCTGGTCGAGTGCGAAGGTATCGCCCGGCGGTTCCGTAATTCCATTGCTGATGCTGTGCGCACCATTGAAGCTGGGAGTATTGAAGCCCGCCGGCGCCTCTTTGGCGGACTGCTGGCCGATTCCTGTGAGGCCAATCGCTAATCTTATGGCTGCCGCTAGTAGGCATCCATGAAGCATGGCTTTACGCCGAAGATACATGGGTGTTCCTCCTCATGCTAAGGAGCCGCCTGACTCTTCCCGAAGAGAGAGCGGAGGCTCTGTACTCTCGTTAACTGGAGTGACGGAGAAATTATTCCGACATCGTCGAAATTTTCTTCTGCCCTGAAACGCGAAGCTAAGGCCACCGATCGAGCGCAGCGACGGTTAAGCTGGCCTGACTTTTTGCTCTAAATCTGGGGAATAAATTGCGTTTGTCTCAGTTCTCGTCGGTGAGCATTCAAAAAAATCGTAGGAGCGGCACCAATGAAAAACATGAAGGCGGAGGTCAGTTCAGAAGGAGTAATTCTTGACCCTGGCCAATCTTCTTCACCGTCTGACGGCATCGATCGTCGCGGTTTTCTCAAGTGCATGGCGTGGGCCGGGACTGGAGTGATCTGGAGCTTCGCTGGAGGAGTTCCAGTCTCGCGCGCCTTTGGATCAGCCATGCACAACCTAAAGCAGGAGGACTTCACTTTCGTCCAGATCAGCGATAGTCACATCGGCTTTAACAAGCCGGCGAATGCGGATGTCACGGGAACTCTCCAGTCTGCAGTCAACAAGATCGTAGCGAATCCCAGTTCTCCAGATTTCCTGATCCACACTGGCGATTTAACACACTCATCAAAGCCAGGCGAATTCGACACGATGGACCAGGTGCTGACGGGCGCGAAGCGACAGATATTTTATGTTCCCGGCGAACATGACACTTCTGTCGACGACGGAAAGTCTTATCTCGATCGATATGGCAAAGGCTCTGTGGGAAGCGGGTGGTACAGCTTCGACCACAAAGGCGTACATTTCATCGGCCTGGTGAACGTAGTGCAACTGGAAGGCATGGGAAAACTCGGTCAGACGCAGCTTGACTGGTTAAAGAAAGACCTGACTCAACAAAAGCACAGCACGCCTATCGTGCTCTTTGCGCATATTCCGCTGTGGGCTGTTTATCCAGACTGGGGATGGGGCACATCGGATAGTGAACAGGCCTTGTCTTTCCTCAAAAGATTCGGATCGGTCACTGTGTTGAACAGGCATATTCATCAGGTGATGCAGAAAGTAGAGGGCAACGCTACCTTCCACACCGCCATGTCCACGGCCTTTTCCCAACCTGCGCCGGGCGCCGCGCCGTCCGCCGGCCCTATGAAAGTTCCCGCGGAGAAGCTGCGCGCCGTGCTCGGAATCACGGAAGTGCACTTCATAGCACAGCGACATCAACTCGCAGTCGTCGATTCCACGCTCGCCTCCCGGAATGAAGGGCCAAATTCTCCGAGCGCAGTATGATTTTTTTTTGCGAAAACGCTGCAGATAGGAGGAGCGTTGGTGATTCTGAGCACAGCGCTCTCGTTCGTCCACCCGTGGGGAAACCTTCGCGCCTATGCGCGAGCAGACAGGCTAAAGCTGACAGGCGCAGTGGTTCCGCCCGAAGTCCGGCAGGTCCTCGAAACCAAATGCGGCGACTGTCACTCAGAAAGCACGCACTGGCCCCTCTACAGCAACTTCGCGCCCGCATCCTGGCTCATGGAGCACGATGTGTCGGAAGCACGTGAGCACTTTAATATGTCGCGCTGGGAAGAATACAGCCGCGAAAGCCAGGTCGATTTGCTCACTCGCATCGGAGCGGAGGCGCGCAGCGGCCAAATGCCGCTGAAGCACTACCTGCTTCTCCATCCCGGCGCAAAACTCACGAGCGAGGATCAGCAGATGATTTACGAATGGACCAGGGCGGAGCGCAAGCGAGTGAAAAGTCAGGTATCGGAGCAGAAATAGGCATGAAAGAAACAATGTTGCGGAGATTGAACTCACATCAGAATCAGTCACAGGATCACTTGTCTCGGTATTCGTCTCGCGCTTTCATGGTCGGGCTCAGTGCAGTTATCTTGATTCTGGCTGCAGTCATATTATTTCCCCGCGTAAGCCGCGCGGAGGCGGACGCAGATCACGGCAAGGAGCTTTTTGAAAAACGCTGCACCGGATGCCATTCTCTGGATCAGGATAAAGAAGGGCCCCGTCTTAGGGGCGTCTATGGAAGGAAGGCAGGCAAGGTTCCCGGCTTCACGTATTCCGCGGCGTTACAATCATCGGCCATAACCTGGGACGACGCTTCTCTGGACAAGTGGCTGACAAATCCGGACTCTCTGATAGCAGATAATGATATGACCTTTCGCGTTGTTAAGCCGGATGAGCGCGCAGACATTATCCGGTACCTGAAAGCCGTATCACTGAAGTAGCCAGGCCGGTGGCCTTGTGAAGGCGCAATGAATGGATCTAGAGTTTTTTGAGCAGCTGGCATTACCGTTGTTCGATTCTCTGTATAACTTGGCCCACTGGTTGACTGGCGATCGCATTGAAGCCGAAGACCTGGTGCAGGAGACCTATACGAAAGCGCTACGAGGATTTAAGTCGTTTCGGGAAGGCACGAATATCCGCGCGTGGATGTTCCGTATTCTGCGCAACACATTTCTGACCTCGCGCAGCGGCCTTACCGTGCGAAATACTTCATGGCTCGAAGACGAAAACATGGATGTAAATTTGACGGCTGCACACACGAACACTCCCGAAGCCTTGCTTTTGCGGCAAGAGAATCAGCAGACAGTGGTGGATGCGTTGGAGAACTTGCCGGCTCAATATCGTGAAATCATTCTGCTCTGCGAAGTGGAAGAGTTTTCGTACCGGGAGATCGCTGAAATACTTTCATTGCCAATCGGCACGGTCATGTCACGCCTATATCGGGCCAAGCACGCGCTGCGCCATTCATTGGGGGCGAATGCGCCTGGGAGGTCTCAGAATGCACAGTGATCAGGATGACGCAACGCTTGTCCAGTATCTGGACGGAGAACTTTCACCGGATCATGCAGTCGCTGTTCAGCAACACATCGGCGAGTGCCCACGCTGTGCCGCTGAGATCTCAGAGTTGGTTGGTCTGAAGCGTAGCCTGCGCGCAGCCCGAGGCCAATTTACTCCCACGACCGAGTTCCGGCGGAAGATACAACAGCAGATTGCAAAGCCGCAGCATAGCTGGTTGAGAACGCGTTTCGTATTAGCACTGGCGACGGCAGCAGTTGTTCTTGTGATCGCTCCCGTGTTTTGGATGAACCATTCCCGTCGTACAGACTCGTTAAGCGAAGTAGCGGACCTGCACGTCGAGGCTCTCGCTAGCGCCAACCCCGTCGATGTTGTTTCCACCGACCGGCATACTGTCAAGCCCTGGTTTCAAAATAAAATTCCTTTCAGCTTCAACATACCGGACCTGGATGGCACCGAGTTTTCGCTTCTCGGCGGACGACTCGTCTACCTGCATCAACAACCCGCCGCACAACTGATCTTTACCATGCGCAAGCACCAGGTATCCGTGCTGATCTTTCAAAGAACGGCGGATCTCGCTCATGCGTTGTCCACTGGAGGCGGAATCGAAAAGCACAACTCCTTCAGTGTCGAGACATCGGATGCACAGGATTTGCTTTTTGTGGTCATCAGCGACGTCGACGCAAATGAGATTCGTAAGCTGGCCCAGATAGTCAAGTCAGCGAATGAATGAATTTGGCGAGGTTCTGCGCTGGTCCTGTTATCTCGGTAAACGCCATTCGGATCACAGTTGTTTTTTTGAATGTATTCGCGGCTGATTTTACGTTCAATCGCCATTTGCTCGTTGCTTGCTTCGTCACGCGGTTGCCGTCGCAGATTACCCCAGGGATGAGTTACTCCATCGGTTAGCCTGTTCCAGGCTGGCATTCCCTGCTTCAAGGACATTTCGACCTATCTACTCTGTGCCTAGTGACCGCGGCGGCAGAAGCCTACGCATACAACGTGATTCTGAGCAAGATATGCGGCTTGTGCGCCCAGCTTCTGTGCCGCTGCGATCATGGCCTTCCCGCCTTCATTAAGGCAGCTGGTAGTGGTTAGCCCCCTACTATTCGACTGTAGCGAAAGCGTTATTAGTCGTGGTCGGATCTTTGGTCCCGATCATCCGGCCGCAAGAAGTGATCAAAGACAAATTCTCCAATATCTTCTCCAAGTTCTCTTCCTGTTGTTAAGTCCGAACGAAAATGCACTCCAGCGAAGATTCGGCTCAGGGTTGCCTCTTGCTGCGCAGCCGAGAAACTTGTGAATGAACGTTCCACTCCGGGTAAAACCTCAGATGTTACGGTGAAATTGAATCGATCTGTCCTGAAGAACGACCTCAGCAGGAATGCACCGCTCGAGCTAATCACCGCGTGTGCTCCAGGATATGACGGATCGGGTGTCGTTTTGCCGACTTCGGGGAGCCAATTTGGATCCGCAGTCGTGTCAGGATTGTTGTCCGTGCCAGCGGCCCGAATTGCGGTAACTGGTCGCCAGAAGTTGTATGTGTACTTCGCATCATAAAATGCGATTACGTCATCAGCGAACGCAAGGTTCAACAGGGCAAAGAGCCGGGCGCTCTCTGGCAACGAGAGCCTATGTGCAAGAGTCGCAGTCTGCGCGATCTCGTTCCAGTAATTCTGAATGGCCCCATTCCAGAAATGACCAGTTAGAGCCTGATCCGCTGTGGCGGTTGTACTCTTCGCTATTCCCAGTGACTTCACTTCATTGAAATCCCTCGTGTAAATGTCGCTCGTCAATTCCGGCGGCGGTCCAGGACGAAACTGGTTTGCGGCTTCCAGCGTAAATGGTGTAACTCTAGACCATTCGGTGAACTGCGGTTTCGGGAAATTCGGGGGTGTGGATTGATAGTCGCCCGGCGCACTCCCAAAGACAAATGGCGGAGGTTGAGCAGTGGATCCGTCACTGCCACGATCATCGAGGATGGCATCGGCAACCATTTCCCCAACTTTGATTCCCTGATTTTTGTGGACGCCGTCGGGAATCTGGGACAGCAGTTGGTCCAGTTGTGTGTCCAGTGTCTTCTGGAAATCCGGATACAGTGCAATCAGCACAGCGTGCGCCGCGGCATCCGCCGCGGCGGCCTCCGAAGCTCTTCGCGACACTCCCGCAAATCTTACAAAGTAAGGTCTGTGCGTTCGGTCGATGTTGTTGACCGCGTCGTAGATTGCGGCGTGCATGATGGCAAAGCTGCGGGTAGGGTGAACTGTTGGAGATTGAGCGCCGGGCGTGCGCACGATAACCAGGAGCGTCCGGTTCCACTGAACAACAAGGTTGACCGACTGAGGTGCTACGCTTGGCGTACTCTCATTCGTTTCTTCTGTGGGTGCACTGGTCGAGGTAGTCACCTGAGCCATTAGGCTGGTGCAAAGTAGTGAGAACGTTAGTAATACTCTCATCATTCGAGTGCTTCCTTTCTGATTCGCCCGGGCTTTCTTCCATATCAAAGCTAGACATGGAGAACATCCGGGCATCGATGCTGAGTCAATTGGTATTTGGTGAAAGCGGTGAAGCTGGCTGTGTGGCACTATGTTGACTGCGCACACTCGCTGCCGTTGCTAACTGAGAGGCCAACGAAATATTCCCAGGCGACTAGATCGGCAGTTGTTTGTTCTGCGCGGAGAACAAGTCTTTGCTGCACGTTGTTGGTAAGAACCAAAGAGAGAGCCACGGTCTGCCACTTGGTCAGCCCCGACTAGGCTAACGTTGAGCCGCAGTTTTTGGAGATTAGCCAGAAAGATATAAATTTTGTTCTCTTGCTTGGAATCAGGGAATAATCCCACGTCACCCCAGTTCTTACCGGTAGACACAGGATGAAAGATAGCTCCAGGTGAATAAAGTATGCGCTCTGATTTAGTGTTCGGGGCACTTGCCCATATTTCGAATCGCTATCATCTTTACCGGCTGACCTCCAAGGCCACCCGCAAATTTCATGTGCCGAAAGCTCGGTTGCAAGAGACGACGAACGATGTGCTTGTGCGCTTACGTCACTCCCACCCAATTCTGCTGATTACACCACAATCTGCACACTTCCAACGCCGCCCTGCTTGAGGGCAGAACCGTCAGAGGTCAACAATGTCTGCCTTCTGTGACAAGTGGAGCAAGACCCTCATGGCCACCATGACATCTTTATCGATGGCGCTGTTCGAAGGGCCACGACAAATCGCATGGTGTTACCTCCTGCTTGAGCATCTAAACGAATTTGCAACGCTCGCATGGTATTTCGTCGCGGACAGCCAGCTTGTCGAATGTGTCATCCGGCGAACGCTGAAATCCCTTGACGACATTCCATTCGATACTTCCCAACCGCTTCTTACCTACCACAAGGCTCGAAACATGATCATCACACAAGCGATTGCAGCGTTATCCTGCGATTGGGAAGTACCGCAACACGCTATTGTTTGTTGATCATCTGTGTGGTTGTGAAGCTCTCTGCCGGGACCGCTCACTGGTTTGAACCTGGTAATGCGTGAGTCACGAGATTAGTAATGGAGTAAGACCCGGAAGAATTGGTCTCCGCGCTCTAGGCAGCGTTCGTTGCCCGGTTGGTTGCCGTTACTCTTGCTCCCGCCACTACCGCCCCAGTGGAATCAGTTACGATACCCGAAATCGATCCCGACACCTATGCAAACGCGAGTCTCGAAAGCACTAGAGCACACAGCATCGCACTGACCTTCAGCAATTTCATTAGGCACTCCCCCACGCGGGTAAGCCGCGTTTGGATGTTCGGTCATTTCGTACACAACCCGACGGCGCGCAAAGCGGTTGGTCGAGCACACCACCTCATATCGGCGGAACTACCTGTCTTCCGGCGCACTGTCATCTGTGGGCGTGAAGAATCCAAACAACCCGTGCGCTTCGTCTCCTATGCCGGCAGTGAAGAACAACCAGTTACTCGGTCCGGCTGCATTGCCATTGCCGAATCGAAGTGCCCACAATCGGTCGTTTTGCAGTGCATGCCCGTTGGCATCGCGCAGGAGCCCGTCGAAGCGGCCGCTGGCGACGTCGTAAACAGCGATCTGGCCGCTGCCGACGTTCCCTATAAGGATGTGGTTGCTATAGAACCCGAAGTTCGCTGGCGCCAAAGCAACACCCCAGGGCGCATTCAACCAAGGTCCGCTCTCAAGCCGTTGCAGGAGTTTGCCCGATGGCGAGAACTTGTCGACAAATCCGAACCCCGGAAAGTCCAGATCATCATGCTTGGCCGCGTTCTGTCGCGCATAGGTAACGTAAAGATCCCCGTTGATCGCCTGCACATTAAATGGGGCAAAACCCTCAGGAATCTCCCGGTCGACCAGTGCGCGATGACCATCGATGTCATGAAGCTGCACTGGATTGAACTTAGTGTCATAGACCTCAATGCGGCCCGAACGAATATTTGTCACATACAAATAAGAGGGGCCGTCTTTCGTCATCTGCGCAATGGTTGCCCCTTTGTACACCGCTCCGGTGGCAGCGGTCGGATTATTGGAATTATCCACGACGACGAATGCGTCGTTAGCAAGATCGCTAGGATTGATTCCGGGAGCCCAGGCGACAATGGTTCCGTCTTCGGTCACAAATGTGAAAGTTGCTGCTGGATTGCCCGATGTTTTGTGCCAGTGAGAAGTTAGTGTAACGCAGCTATCTCTGGATTCAGATAGCCGCCGTCGGGGGTGTGGGGAAGTGGAAAGCGCGTAGCGGTTTCCACTTCTCCATGCCCCTTGTTGTTTGTGGTCAGCCACGCTTCTGGAGCCGGTGGCCTGTAACCCAGCGAGGAGTGCGGTCTGACGGTGTTGTAGTGGATGCGCCAGCGTTCCGCCAGCACACGCAGTTCCTTGATCGAGTAGAAAATTTCTCCGTTGAGGAACTCATCCCGCAGCTTGCTATTGAAAGATTCACAGTAGCCGTTCTCCCAGGGAGAGCCGGGTTCGATGTACAGTGTCTTTGCTCCGGTGTCGGCCAGCCATTTGCGCAGGTCCTTCGCGACGAATTCAGGCCCGTTGTCCGAGCGAAGGTGTTCTGGTATTCCTCGCATCACCATCACGTCAGCCAGAACACCGATCACCTTCGCTGAACTCCAGCGCCGCTCTGCACGGACCAACAGGCACTCCCGCGTGTACTCGTCGATCAGGTTCAGGATACGAACACTTCGGCCGTCATACGTCCGTGCGCTCATGAAGTCGTAGCTCCACACGTGGTTCTCGTGCATGGGCCTAAGCCGCACGCACGAGCCATCGTTGAGCCACAACCGTCCTCGTGGCTTCTGCCTTTTCGGTACTTTCAGCCCTTCGCGACGCCAGATCCTCTCCACTCGATCCTTGCCCACCTGCCAGCCAGCATGCTGCAACAACGCCGTGATGCGGCGGTAGCCGTAACGGCCATACTGGCTGGCTAACTGAATGATGGCCTGGGTGAGTCGATCCTCGTCTTCACGCTGTGTCGGCCGATAGCGCTGCGTGCCTCTGGGTTGCCCCATCAAAAGGCACGCTCGCCGCTCACTCATCCCACGCTTATAGGCATGGCTGACCGCACTGCGCCGTCGTTCCGGGCTTAGAAGTTTCCCGAGGCGATGTCTTTCAACACCAGCTTGTCCAGACTCAGCTCAGCTACAAGACGCTTCAGTTTCGCGTTCTCCTGCTCCAGCTCTTTCAGACGCTTCGCCTGGTCCACCTGCAAACCGCCATACTCCTTGCGCCAGCGGAAGTACGTCTGTTCTACGATCTCCGCTTCCTTGCACGCCTGCGCTGTCGTCTTGCCATTCGCCACGGCTACTTCTATCTGTCGCAGCAGGTTCACCACCTGCTCAGGTTGATACTTCTTGCCTCGCGCCATTCCAGGCTCCTCTCATGTCAGTTTCTTACGTTCTCAACTGGCACAAAATTCGCCGGGCACTCCACTGCCGCAGACTTACCATCCGTCCGGAAGGAAAAGCCTGAGGCTCCTGTGAACACGACGCCTGTCGGAGTGCCGGCTACTCCACGCACCGGCGAAGGGATATTCACAACGAGCCCTTGCTTTACTCCTTGGCCGTTGTAGAGCGTTGCTACACCCGCATTGTTGTCGGACACCCACCAAGGGCTCATAGGACTTGCAACAAGTCCCCACGGATTGAGAAGTTGCGTGTCTGGCTGCCCGCTGGGCGGGTTCTGAGCGAATCCCTGAATGTCAGAGACAAGATTCGTTTGTTGGTAGGCTTGCGCTATGACCAGCCTGCCTCCCATGCACACGACAATTGCGACAGCGATCAGCGCGCGCAAGTTGCCAATTGCTTTGAAGTCCATTTTTCTCTCCTCAGTCTCGGCATCGTGGTTGATGCACTGGATCTAAACTGGCGCGGAGAAGGAATATTCCCGAGAAGTGAAAGATTTTGTGGCGAAGGTAAACAACTCGCGATCACGTCGGGTGTGATTCTCTGATCCCGTGCGAGCGTCGCATGGTGAATGCGACAAGGCAAAAATGTTCTTCTTCGCCGGGAATATTTCCCGCTCAAGCCAGTTCACGACGGTAGCCGGATCTTGCGGCAATTATCGGAGATGGATTGGAGCGTAGCGCATGAGCGACGAGAAGCTTTCTTCAGAATCAACAATGGAGATCAATTCACACGCAGCATCTTCAACAAGCGACGACGTTCATCGTCGCTGGCAGGGTGTTGTCAAGCGACGTTCGTTCTTGAGCGGACTCGGCATGACCGCGGCAGCACTCTCAGCCGGTGCGTTGCTGCCCACCGAAAGCCGAGCCCAGGAGAGGTCGAGCCGGGGCAAGCTTTCTCCCGGTGATGTTGCTCTGCTGCAGTTCGCGCTGTGGGCGGAACTAGTCGAAAGTGATTTGTGGACGCAATATGCAGAGCTCGGCGGAGTCGGACCTTCCGGCGGAGGAGACGCCCAGGAGGATGAGGAATTTCAGGGGTTCATCGGAGGGAACCCCGCGTACAACCTGGCACTCCAGAACCTTGACGGAGACATGCCGCAGTACATCACTGACAACACGGACGATGAACTCAGTCATGCAGCCTTTCTAACGGCCTTTTTACGCTCCAAGGGGGAAGTACCGCTTGATCTGACGCCCTTTCAGAGGCTGCCCAGCAGCGAGGCGACCGGTGCGAGACAGATCAAGCGAATCACCAACTTGATGAACCTCAGCGTGGACCTCAGTTGGTATACCCGTTATCGCAGCGGACAGAATCCGGACCTGGGCGCCGTATTCAAGGGACCGTTCGTCATCAAGAATCAACCGGCGATCCCGCTCAACGACACAGATACGCCGCCGTCGACCAATCCAAGCATTCCGATCACGGGACGCGACGCCCAACGCATTCAAGCGATCGCCAACACCGCGGGATTCCACTTCGCATTCATTGAACAGGGCGGCGCGAGCCTCTATCCGACGCTCGCATTCAAGGCGACCGATCCAACCGTGTTGCGGATCCTGGTAAGCATCGGTGGTGTTGAAATTGACCACTTCGGGCTATGGCACGATAAAGGCGGCAACGCAGTATCGCAGCCGTTGGCCGGAGTCGTCGATCCGGTCACTGGACTGACCTTCCCGGACCTGAACAATCCCGCCACTGAGCTCACGCAGACCAACAAGATCCTTCCCGAACCGTGCCACTTCATTCACAAGCACCTTCCGCGGTGTTCGGTCATCCGGCCCACCTCGACGCAACTCGGAGGCGCCGTGGCTACCGTAAAGGCCTTCATCGAAGATGGCATGTTTATCGGGCAGGTGGACGAATTCTTTGATCTCTCGATGAATCTCGCTGTAGCTGCCGACTCGGTTGTGCGCGGGTTCTGATTGCCAAGGTTGTCTCCGCCGCGCATCGGCGGACGCTTAGCTGGTTCGTGTTCAAAGCGTCCGCAGTGCGTCAGCTTAAATGAGTTGCGCCTGGACAACCCAAATGGTTGAAGGGAGTGATCGTGCAAAGAGCTTAACTTTACCGCGCTGGTTCGGTTGGGAAGCTGGCCTTTTTCTTCTCGCTCCCCAAACGTCTGAGGATGTCCAGCACTCGGGCCACGAGAGGATCTGGACTCGCGTTCGACCAGAGCGCTACGGTTTCAAGAGGTGGAACATCGGCTTTGAGAGGCCGGAAGACCACCCCCCTTGCCGATAATTCTTGCGCTGAAGCCGGCACAAACGCAAAACCGGCGTTTGCCGACGCAAGGGCCAATGCCGTCAGGGGATGCTCAATCTCCTGCGTCCGCATGTCGGTCATCCCGGCCGCAAGGAGAAGGTCGATGATAGCTTGATACTTCGTTGGGAAGAGGTCTTTCCGCGGTATCAGCAGAAGGTCGTCTTTCAGATCCTCGAAGAGCACGACTCGTTTTTTCGCTGCTCGGTGCTTCTCGTGCAACACCAGAATGAACGGCTCGGACAGCACTATCGCGCTTGAAATCTGCTTAGGCAGTTCTTCCAAGTAACCAAGCCCCAGATCTAAATCTCCCGATTGCAGCAACTGCATCTGGGTGGACGAAGGACTTTCTCTCAGCTCAACCGTCACCATCGGCAATTGGGTCTTCAATTCCTCTAGCAACCGGGGAAGGATATTGAACAATGCTGTTGCGACGAAGCCTAGCCGAAGCGTTCCCACTTCGCCTCGCTCTGCCCTACGCGCTGAAGACACGCTTCGGTCGAGCATCGCGAGCGCTTCGCGCGCTGTCTTGAGGAAGACTTTACCCGGACGGGTGATCTCCACATGGCGCTTCGAACGTATGAAGAGAGCTACGCCAATTTCCTCTTCAAGTTGTTTGATCTGCACGCTAAGCGAAGGCTGAGCGACATGCAGCGCTCGACTCGCCTCGCGGAAGTTCAGATGATCGGCAACAGCAACCGCATAACGAAGTTGTCTCAATTCCACTGATCGCTCCGGACTATCAGATGCACTCCAATAAAGTATCACTTCTTTATCAAGTCCCTCCTCATCTTTAGTTCTGTAGCAAGTGACACGCATAGGGAGGAAGGTATGAAGGATCAAAAGAAAATTCGTCTGGGGTTGGTTGGCGTTGGCAATTGGGCCTTGTTCGCACATGTCCGGGTGCTGAGGCTTTTGCCGGAGTACGAGATCGTAGCTATCTACAGCCAACGCAAGGAAGCGGCGATGGCGGCCGCTACAGAGTATGGCATTCCTCACGTAGCCGAGAGTTTGGATGCGTTGGTGACGGACCCATTGGTCGACCAGGTCCTGGTGCTGACCACCTCTCAGCAACATGAGGAGGGTATCCGCGCAGCCATCGCCGCAGGCAAGGACGTTTACTGCGAGTGGCCGCTTACGCCGACTGCGGCCAAATCTGCCGAGCTGGCGACGCTCGCAGATGCTGCTGGAGTGAAAACCCAAATTGGCCTGCAGCGGCAGTTCGCCCCGGCTTTTCGGTATGTTCATGACCTGATTGCGCAGGGTTACGTAGG
>Ga0206827_1127_pt1 | contig 15795 bp, 25 predicted proteins | sample Alteio_BWOrgCont_77_FD_152852 | JGI IMG/M metagenome (GOLD analysis project Ga0206827, IMG submission 152852) | Enriched cells from forest soil in Barre Woods Harvard Forest LTER site, Petersham, Massachusetts, United States -... | ecosystem: Environmental > Terrestrial > Soil > Temperate forest >...
TTGATTTGGTTAGAAACTTTACCAGCGGAGCTAGCAGTTTGCTGGAGCCTAATTTTCCCTGCAACAGTGCTAACTTTCTTTTCTTTCTTTTCCGCCTTTTGAACCGCAGGCTTTTCAGCTGCTACTTTCTTTTTAGGAGCAGGAGCTGCTTTTTTTACTGGTTTTGCGGTTGCATTCTTTGTCATTTTTAAGTACCTATATATTTTACGCTATGGCTTCTTCGCCTTCTTTTACTTCGTGTGTAGTCTGAATTTTTGATCCACGTTCCCTGCGACTGATAATTTCACCAACCTTAAGATCTCTTTTCTCAGCAATGTGCCTTGGAGAACGAGTCATAAGAAGCGCATCAAGAGTTGCTTTAAGGATGTTGTGTGGGTTTGAAGACCCAATAGATTTACAAACCACATCTTTAATGCCTAAAGCTTCACACATAGCACGCACTGCACCACCGGCAATAATTCCTGTACCAGCTGGAGCTGCGCGCATTACTACTTTACCTGAACTAAAATGACCTTTAACGTCATGATGCAGAGTCCTGCCTTCTCTTAGAGGAACTTTAATCATAGTACGTTTAGCTTCATGAGATGCTTTAGTGCGAGCATCCATTACTTCAGATGCTTTACCAAGTCCAAAGCCAACACGACCTTTTTGATCGCCAGCTACAACAATAACTGCGAAACTAAATCTGCGCCCACCTTTAACTACTTTAGCACACCGGCCTACGTATACTAGTTTTTCATAAATTTCAGAATTCTCTGCCATTCGCAATTTCCTTAATTAAAATTTAAGCCCACCAGCACGCGCAGCTTCTGCAAGTGCCTTAACACGACCATGAAATATATAGCCACCACGGTCAAAATAGACTTCAGTTACTTTTACCTGCTTAGCCTTTTCAGCGATAAGTTTCCCTACTGCTGCAGCTGCTTCTTGATTTGAAGTTTTCTTCAATTTGGCAGACATTTCCTTACCACATGTAGATGCTGCAGCCAAAGTTTCACCTTTCGCATCATCTATAAGTTGCGCATACATATGCATACCAGAACGAAATACACTCAGGCGAATTTTAGTTCCTGCACGCTTCTTAAGCGCGTAGCGAACTCTTTCGCTACGTCTTCTGAATTTAGGGTTATTTGTACTCATTATCTACCTACTATTTTTTCTTACCAACTTTTCTTCTAATCTTTTCATCATCGATTCTGATACCTTTACCTTTGTAAGGCTCAGGTTTACGTAATTTTCTAATCTCAGCTGCAACCTGACCAACTAGCTGCTTATCGAAACCAGTGATTTCAATGGTAGTCGGCTTGAGACATTTTATATGGATTCCTTTTGGAATAACGTATTTTATATCATGACTGTAGCCTAAGAACAATGTAAGAAAATGATGATCTGCTGCCGCTCTATAACCAACACCAGTTATTTCCAAAGTTTTAGTGTAACCATGAGTTACTCCATGCACCATGTTTGCGATCAAGCTGCGAGAAAGTCCCCACATTGCCCTGGCTTTGTCGCTTGCGCTTTTTGGGGCTACGGTGATTTTGGCATCTTTAAATTCTATGTTTACCTCTTCAGGGAAGTGGGCATGTAAAGAACCCTTAGGGCCTGTAACTTTTAGTCCGTTAGCGTGTAGATCAATTTTTACATCTGATCCAACAGCAACCGGCATTTTTCCAACACGTGACATTATAATACCTATTAATACACCTTAAATAAAAGTTCACCACCGATATGCTCGACTCTGGCCTGATCATCAGACATAACGCCTTTTGACGTTGACACTACCATAATACCTAAGCCGTTTATCACTTTCGGCATACGGTCAATCGGGCTATAAACTTTACATCCCGGCTTAGAAATAATCTCTATATTGGAAATTGCTCCTTCTTTATCCTTATATTTAAGGTCGACCTTAAAGACCAATTGTCCATTATCGTCCTCAGCTTCCTGAAAGCCCTCAATAAAACCTTCGCGCTCCAACACTGAAAGTGAGTTTTTTACCAAACGCGAACCTGGTAAAACAGTGTGCTTATGCTTTGCCATCTGAGCATTTCTGATCCTGGTGATTGCATCTGCTAAAAGAAAATTCATCGACATAACATTAACCCCTATTACCAACTACCTTTAATTACACCAGGAAGCATACCAAGACCTGCAAGAGATCTTAGGCATATTCTTGACATGCGAAATTTTCTATAATAACCACGTGGACGGCCTGTAATTTCACAACGATTTCTCACCCGACATTTAGATGCATCCCTAGGCATTGCGTTCATTTTCATTTGCGCTTCAAACCTTTGTTCTAGAGGGAGGCTCTTATTCATAATAACCGCTTTCAGTTCAAGTCTCCTGGCTCTCAAGCGAGTAGAGATTCTTCTGCGTTTATTGTTTTTTTGTACCGAACTTGTTTTTGCCATCGTATATCCTATTTAGAAAATGGAAAATTAAATAATGCTAACAGAGCTTGAGCTTCCTCATTGGTCTTAGCCGAAGTTACAAAAACTATGTTCATACCGCGTATTTTGTCAATCTTATCGTAATTTATTTCAGCAAATACAATCTGCTCTTTTAAACCAAATGCATAGTTACCACTGCCATCAAATTTTCTCGGGTTCAGACCCCTAAAATCTTTGACGCGCGGCAATGCTATGTTCACCAGGCGGTCAGCAAAATCATACATCATGTGCTTGCGCAACGTTACGACACAACCAATAGGTGACTTTTCTTTAAGCTTAAAAGCAGCTATGGCTTTTTTCGCTAAAGTAACGATGGGTTTTTGCCCTGCAATCTGCCAAAGTTCATCAACTGCTTTGTCCATGGCTTTACCATCGACAAGCGCATCTTTACAGCCCATGCTAATCACAATTTTTTTCAGCTTAGGTACCTGCATGAGACTCTTATAACCAAATTGTTTCATCAACTGTGGGACTACTTGTTTGTCATAAACATCCTGGAGTCGTGACTTATAAGCTGTCTGTATTTCCTTTTTCGCTGCCATCTTATTCTACTGCCTTGTTATCAATTATCTCACCAGAGCGCCTAGCATAACGTACTTTTTTGCCATCCGCTAGTATTTTATATCCAACTTTGGTTGGCATATCAGCTTTCGGATCAACAATTGCAACGTTTGAATAATGTATAGGCCGCTCAACTGCTACTATTCCACCCTGAGGAAAAGCTTGTGAAGGCTTAACATGTTTTTTGGCAACATTGATTCCTTCAACCAGTACCCTCATAGTCTTTGTAGCTACTTTTATAACTTTACCGCGCTTACCTTTATCTTTACCGGTAATAGCTATTACCATGTCATTCTTTTTTATTTTCAGCTTAGGTTTCTTTTCAGTTTTACAATTCATACTATAATACCTCAGGTGCTAATGAAATTATTTTCATGAAGTTGCGCGCGCGTAATTCCCTTGGAACTGGGCCAAATACACGAGTGCCAATTGGCTCTCCTTGCTTGTCTATCAATACAACTGCATTATCACCAAACTTTATATGTGAGCCATCAACTCTGCGGTATTCTTTGCAAACGCGAACAACTACTGCTCTATATACGTCTCCTTTTTTTACTTTGCCACGCGGAATAGCATCGCGAATTGACACCACAATGATATCTCCAACTGAGGCTACCTTGCGACGCGATCCACCAATAACTTTCACGCAAAGCACTCTTTTAGCTCCGGAATTATCAGCTACACCAAGTCTTGTTAGCACATGTATCATTTCATTCTCCTTCCTACTTCACTTTCTCAATTACTTGCCACTTCTTTGTCTTGGATATAGGTAGGGACTCAATTATATTCACTGTGTCACCAACTTTATATTGATTTTCCGGATCATGAGCAGCGTACTTTTTAGATCTCTTAATAATTTTTCTGTATTTCGGGTGTGTTACAGTACGTGTTACTTCAACAGAAACAGTCTTATCAGCTTTGTCACCAACGACGATACCTTGTAAAATTCTTTTAGGCATTGCTACTACCACCTACCAATTTCAATTCAGTTAAAAGGGTTTTAATTTTGGCAACAGTTTTACGTATTGTATTAACACGCGATCCTTTAATTGCTTCACCGGCTGCCTTTTGGAATCTTAGATTCAATTGCTCTCTTTTGAGTTTATACAACTCTTCAAGCAGCTCCTTTTTTGTCTTCAATTTTAATTCACTATATTTCATACTTCCTCATTAATCCAGACGTCTAATAAATTTTGTCTTGACGGGCAATTTCGCAGATGCCTTTTCAAAAGCGGTGCGCGCTGTTGCTTCATCAACACCGTCGAGTTCAAACATCACTCTGCCAGGTTTAATCCGCACTACAAAATATTCAGGTGAACCTTTACCGCTTCCCATACGAACATCGGCTGGTTTTTTGGAAACAGGAATGTCTGGAAAAATTCGTATCCAGAGTTTCCCACTCCGCTTCATAGAGCGCGCAATTGTTCTTCTTGCGGCTTCAATTTGCCTGGCGGTAATTCTTTCAGGTTCTAATGCCTTTAAACCATAATTTCCAAATTCCAGTGTAGCTCCTCCTTTCGTATTCCCATGAATACGACCTTTGAAGGCTTTTCTGAATTTTGACTTTTTAGGAGCTAACATATTAATTCACCAACTTACTGTTTATTTGCTTCTTTCGGAGCATCATTATCGATTTCACCTTTGTAGACCCAAACCTTAATTCCGATTAAGCCATAGGTTGTATGAGCTTCAGCGGTACCGTAGTCTATGTCGGCTTTAAAAGTGTGTAACGGAACCATTCCTTCACGGTACCATTCCATACGCGCAATTTCCGCGCCACCTAGTCGTCCAGAGACATTAACCCTGATTCCTTTTGCACCCATTCTCATAGCTGATTGCACGGCACGTTTTGCAGCTTTTCTAAATGCTATGCGTTTCTCGAGTTGTTGAGCAACGCCTTCTGCAACAAGAACTGCATCGGTTTCCGGCTTACGCACTTCAATGATGTTAATAGAAGTCTCTGAACCAGATAATTTTTCAATTTCCTGTTTGAGCTTTTCTATATCGCCACCTTGCTTGCCGATAACCATTCCTGGTCTAGCTGCATAAATGACAGTGCGAATTTTCTTAGCCGGTCTTTCAATTACGATTTTGCTAATTCCGGCATTCTTTAATTTTTCTTTAACAAGCTTTCTTATAAGTAAATCTTGATGTAGTTTATCGGCATAAGCATTTTTAGTGCCATACCATAGAGAAGCCCAAGTCTTAATTATACCTACTCTTAGTCCGATTGGATTTGCTTTTTGACCCATAGTTCCCTACACTCTTTCACTTACAAATATTGTTATTTTGCTATATGGCTTAATAATACTGGCAGCCCGCCCACGACCACGCGCATGAAACCTTTTAAGTGTCAATGCCTTACCAACTAGAATTTGGGAGACAAATAGATTGTCAATATCCAAACTTTGATTATTTTCTGCATTTGCTATTGCAGACTTCAGCACTTCACTTATTTCTTTCGCAGTTCTCTTTTTAGAAAACTGCAATTGAAGCATTGCCTCATTGACGTTTAATCCTTTAATAAGATTACAAACCAAGCCAACTTTTTGCACGCTGCCTTTTATAGAACGCGCCGCTGCCTGAGCTGTAACCTTAGGATCTAAATTGTGAGCTCTTATTGCCATAGTATTTTTACACCCTTACTGCTTTTTTGTTTGCGCCATGACCAGTAAAGGTTCTTGTAGGCGCAAATTCACCAAATTTTCTTCCAACCATTTGTTCGGATACAAGCACAGGAATAAACTTCCTGCCATTATATACTGCAAATGTCAGACCAACAAAAATAGGAAGTATTGTTGATCTTCTTGACCAAATTTTAATTACATTATTCTTTCCAGAAGTCATGACTTTTTGAGCTGTAGATAAAACATAATTATCTACAAATGGTCCCTTCCAGACTGATCTTTTCCTACCTGCCATATTTTAACTCCATCCTATTATTTTTCATATCTACGGCGAATAATGTACTTAGAAGTAACTTTGTTCTTCCGTGTACGTTTACCTTTCGTAGACTTACCCCATGGTGTTACCGGATGACGTCCACCGGACGTTTTACCTTCACCACCACCATGTGGGTGGTCGACCGGATTCATCGCGACACCACGCACAGTAGGCTTAATGCCTTTCCAGCGTGAGCGTCCCGCTTTTCCAATAATTGTATTTTGTTGATCCGGGTTTGATACCGCGCCGACTGTCGCACGACAATCTGCGGGAACCATTCTTAGTTCACCAGAGCGCAATTTAATTAGCGCCATATTTGAATCTTTTCCAGCTAGCAGCACATATGATCCAGCTGCTCTCGCAAGCTGTGCACCTTTGCCAGGTTTCATTTCAATATTATGTATTATTGTACCAACTGGTATGTTCTTTAAAGGAAGGCTGTTCCCAATTTTTATATCAACCGATTCACCGGAGAAAACTTTATCTCCTTTAGTTAGCTTTTGAGGGGCTATAATATATGATTTTTCACCATCCTGATAGGTGAGAAGGGCAATAAACGCAGTACGATTTGGATCGTATTCAATACGCTCCACTACTGCCTCTACATCATCCTTTCTTCTATGGAAATCAATTAGCCTTAGCTTTTGTTTGTGCCCGCCACTTTTCTTGTAAGAAGTTGTCCTGCCTAAATTATTGCGGCCACCAGTTGCTGATTTACCAACAACCAAGGATTTCTCAGGATCACCTTTCCATAATTCTCTACGATCAATCAATACTAACTGACGACGCCCCGGGCTTGTTGGATTATATGTCTTTAGAGCCATGGCCTACTTTACCCCCGAGCTGATATCAATTGTCTTTCCTTTCTCCAGTGTCACGATTGCTTTTTTGAAATCGCTACGCTTTCCTTTTCGTCCTTTGAAAACTTTTTTCTTTCCTTCAACATTTATCATGTTTACTTTTGTTACTTTTGTAGAAAATATTTGCTCTACTGCCTGCTTCACTTCCGGAGAAGTAGCATCGTTTGCAACTTTGAAAACATATTTGTTCATCTCAGCTAGATAAGTTGCTTTTTCTGTACCATGAGGAGTTAGAAGTACATCTAATAATCTTGTCTTCATACCAGCCTCGCTTCAATTGCTTTAATTGCATCTGTAGTTAACATAAGATTTGTATGCCTCAAAATATCGTAAACATTCATACCCATAACCGGCAGAACGTCAACATTATGTATGTTTGCAATCGACATTCTTAAGTTAGCATCAACTTCGGTGTCAACCATCAGAAATGATTTTGCCTCAAAGTTCTTTAATTTCTTTCTCATATCAGTGGTTTTAGCTGACTTAAGTTTCAACGAATCCAAAATGATAATCGAGTTTTCCTTAAGCTTTAGGGATAGAGCAACTTTTAAGCCAAGAAGTCTGATTTTTTTATTAAGGCTGAACTCATGTGATCTTACAAGAGGGCCAAAGGCTGTTCCACCACCGACAAAAATCGGGGCTTTTCTGGAACCATGTCTGGCACGGCCAGTACCTTTTTGCTTATAAATTTTGCGAGTTGAAAATGAAACTTCCGCACGTTGTTTCGTTTTATGACACCCACTACGGCGTTTTGCCAACTGCCATTGTACTACTCGATGCAGTATATCTGCCCGGTATTCTTCGCCAAAGATAGTGTCACTAAGCGTAACATTACCAATGTCTTTATTATCCAAATTTTTTACTGCAACCTGCATTGTTCACACTATTTTAATTATTTGTCTGTTCAGGAGCTTCTGCTACTTCCGCAGAAACGCTGACCTCTTCTTTAACCTCAGCTACTGGTTCAGCAGCTTGTTCTTCTGCACCTGGAGCTTTCACTTCTTTATCAGCTGCTGGTTTTTCCTGAGGAGCAGATGCGCCCTCAACAATTGCTGCTGGATATTGTACACTTCCAGGCATTACAACTTTTACAGCATCGCTGATATAAACGTATGAGCCATTTTTTCCTGGAACAGAACCATTAACTCCGATTAAACCTAATTCTTCATCGATGACAGTGATAGTAACATTTTGCACAGTTACAGTTGCCGCCCCCATATGTCCAGGCATTTTTTTGCCTTTAAAAGTTTTACCCGGATCTTGACGCTGACCGGTTGACCCAATAGATCTATGAGTAATAGAAACACCGTGAGAGGCTTCCAAACCCCTAAAGTTGTGGCGCTTCATACCACCAGCGAAACCTTTACCAATATTGGTTCCTTGAATATCAATGAGTTGACCTTCAACAAAATGGGTTACTGAAAGTTTTTTCCCTGCTTCAACCACTGCATCCGGAGAAACTCTAAATTCTTTTATATGCTTTACTGGTTTTACATTTATTTTTGCACAAACTGCACGCAGTGATTTGGTAGCACGTGATTGTTTTGCCTCTCCAAAGCCAAGAACGACTGCAGAGTATCCATTTTTGTCCGGTGTCCTGGTGCCGATTACATAATTTTCATCAGCTTTAAGTAGGGTTACTGAAATTACCTGACCTAACTCATCATAAGTTTGAGTCATACCAACTTTACGTGTAATTAATCCGGTTCTTTTTGCTCTGACTGTCATTATTCCGCACCCATCAATTTAATTTGGACTTCAACTCCAGAAGGGAGATCAAGTTTCATGAGCGCATCTATTGTTTGAGGAGAAGGTTCTATATAAAGTAATCTGCTGTGATTTCTAATTTCAAATTGTTCGCGTGATTCTTTATCAATATGCGCTGAACGGTTTACAATAAATCTTTCGATCTTGCGGGGAAGGGGAATCGCACCTTTTACTTTCGCGCCAGTCATTTTAACGATGCGAACAATATCGCGCACAGATTGATCCAACACTCGATGATCAAATGCACATAATTTTAATTTAATTTCCTGATGGATACCCATCTAATTTAACTCCTTAAATAACATTCAACTGCCTGAAAATCAGACAAAACTATATGACAAGTAAAAAGCAAATATACACCAAGTATGTTTGCTTTTAAAGTAAAAATTACGAAGCCTTGACAATTATCTCATCGGCCACGTTCTGAGGAACTTGATCGTAATGAGAAAACTGCATTGTATACTGTGCACGCCCTTGTGTCATTGATCTCAGAGTGTTCACGTATCCAAACATTGTAGCGAGTGGAACATTAGCTTTAATAACCTGAGCCTTCCCACGAGCTTCTTCCATTCCCTGAATTTGTCCACGGATACTGTTCAGATGTCCAATGACATCTCCCATGAATTCGTCAGGTGTAATAACTTCGACTTTCATAATCGGTTCTAGAATCTTAGGACCTGCTTTTTTCATTCCTTCACGGAATGCAGCTTTGGCAGCTATTTCAAACGCAAGCGCACTAGAATCGACATCGTGGTAAGCACCATCAATTAATGTTGCTTTAAAATCTATAGCAGGGAACCCTGCCTGGATACCACTTTGTCTGATTTCTTCCAAACCTTTTTGTACTGCCGGTATAAATTCTTTCGGAATATTACCGCCAACTACTTTATTTACGAATTCAAAACCGGTTCCGGGTTCTAATGGCTCAAAGATAATCTTGACTCGCGCAAACTGACCAGCACCACCGGATTGCTTCTTGTGCAAGTAGTCAACCTCATTGATTTTGGAGATAGTTTCGCGATAAGCAACTTGAGGCGCACCAATATTGGCTTCGACTTTGAATTCTCTTTTCATGCGATCGATAATGATCTCAAGGTGAAGTTCTCCCATTCCCGCAAGAACGGTTTGCCCTGATTCTTGATCGACTTTAACTCTAAGTGAAGGGTCTTCAGCTACTAGTCTTCCGATAGCTAAGCCCATTTTTTCCTGATCAGCAGTGGTTTTTGGCTCAACCGCAACTTCGATAACTGGCTCAGGGAAATTCATCTTAACGAGAATGATTTCAGCATCTTCCTCGGTAAGTGTATCACCGGTTGTAGTGTTCTTTAGTCCAGCGAGAGCAACAATGTCCCCCGCATAGGCCTCTTTAATATCTTCACGGTTGTTAGCATGCATAAGAAGCATGCGGCCAACTCGTTCTCTTCTTGTCTTTGTGGTATTCTCCACAGTCATGCCGGATTTAAGAATACCGGAATAGATCCTGACAAAAGTCAATGAACCAACGAATGGATCATTCATAATTTTAAATGCAAGTGCAGTAAGTTTTCCTGCGTCGTCTGCCTGAACGGTAAGTTCCGAGTCGTCACGGGTACTAAATCCTGGAGCAGGCGGTATATCAAGTGGGCTTGGCAAATATTCTACAACTGCGTCGAGCAATGTTTGCACACCTTTGTTTTTAAAAGCTGCACCACATAGAACTGGAATTAGTTTTCCTGAAATCGCGCCTTTGCGAATGCACGATTTGAGATCAGCTTCACTGATCTCTGAACCAGCAAGATAAGCTTCCATGATTTTGTCGTCCATTTCCACTGCGGATTCAAGCAAATCATGGCGGTATTTCTCAGCGAGCTCTTTCATGTCTTCAGGAATATCAATAACATCGAACTTTGCGCCAAGTGAATCGTCATTCCAGACTATTCCTTTCATTTTAACCAGATCCACAATACCGAGGAATTTTTCTTCGCTTCCGATAGGAAGTTGGATTACAAGCGGATTAGCGCCTAATCTACTCACCATCATGTCGACGCACATAAAGAAGTTAGCGCCAATCCGATCCATCTTATTAACAAAGCAAATTCTTGGAACCCCATACCTGTCAGCTTGGTGCCAAACTGTTTCTGATTGCGGCTCAACTCCAGCAACACCATCGAAAACTGCTACCGCACCATCTAGTACGCGAAGCGATCTTTCAACTTCAATTGTGAAATCCACGTGCCCAGGTGTATCAATAATATTGATACGAAATTTTTCATTGTCCAAGCTCCAGTAGCAAGTGGTAGCAGCCGATGTAATTGTGATGCCGCGTTCTTGTTCTTGCTCCATCCAGTCCATAGTGGCTGCGCCTTCATGCACTTCTCCAATTTTGTGGGACTTTCCTGTATAATAAAGTATACGTTCTGTTGTAGTCGTTTTTCCGGCGTCAATATGCGCCATGATTCCGATGTTTCTATATTGCTTAATTGCGACTGCTCTTGGCATAATATTGCTCCTATTACCACATGAAGTGTGCAAAAGCGCGGTTCGCCTCTGCCATTTTATGTGTATTTTCCCGCTTGGTTACTGATGCACCGCGACCACCATGAGCGTCAAGCAATTCTGCAGCTAATTTCTTAGCAATAGTTCTTTTATCCTTACGAGCCCTTGCTGCAGTAATTAACCAGCGCAATGCCAAGCTACGCGCTCTTCTCGGGCGAACATTGGTTGGAACCTGGTAGGTTGCGCCACCAACGCGCTTTGATCTGACTTCTAAAAGAGGCTCAACGTTTTTAAGAACTGCTTCAAAAATTTCGATTGGATCTGAATTTAGTTTTTGAGAAACTTCTTCAAAAGCTTCATATACTGCACTTTCTGCAATGGATTTTTTTCCACACATCATCAAGCTGTTGATAAGTTTTGTAACAGTCTCATTCCCAAACTTTGCATCTGGTAAGACTTCTCGTATAATTGCTGCTCTTCTTCTAGACATGTTTTTATAATCCTCTTATTACTTCGGTCTCTTAGCGCCATAAAGCGAACGGCTTTGCTTGCGTCCTTGTACACCCTGAAGGTCAAGAGTTCCTCGCACGCAGTGATATCTAACACCTGGAAGATCTTTAACACGACCACCCCGAAGCAGGACTACAGAGTGTTCTTGTAAATTATGGCCTTCGCCGCCGATATAGCTTATCACTTCAAAGCCGGTTGTCAACTTCACCTTACATACTTTACGTAAAGCGGAGTTAGGCTTTTTAGGTGTAGTAGTATATACACGAGTACAAACGCCTCTTTTTTGCGGACAATGTTTTAATGCGAGCGCCTTGCTTTTGACGGTCTGCTTCTTTCTTGGGCTCTTTACTAACTGACTTACCGTAGGCATTTATCTTAGTCTCCTAATATACGTATACAAAAATCTTCTGGCCTTCTAAAACATCCAGTGAATTGGCATCATAATTCACTATTAATGATTTAGTCAAGATGATTTTTAGATTTTGTTCTCGCAAAGCGAAAAGTGATGCAAATATGCGAATGGCGATTTACAGTTTCGTGCTGAGGATAGACATAAAGGTTAAGGTAAGTTGAACATAATAAGCCTCATATGAGACATACTAAAGAGTTTGATGCTGTAGCACAGCGGCGCAACAAACTCACACCTACGTTCCTTGCAAGGCTTTTTAATATAGGTGCGAAAAAAAGCTCACGCTTTTTTTCGAGCGCCCCCAGTTCCCGGTCACGGGGGCGCTTGGGATTCTTTGCGGCCTTGCACGAAAGTAAGGATTTACATATATAATTATCTAGTTTCAGTTTTAAACCTAAGTTTAATGCTGGGTCTCTGGCGCATTACAGAATAAAAAATCTAACTATGAAGAAGTGTTGCAAAAGGGATTTTGATTCTATATCGTTTTTAAAGGGTAAACTATTGAAATTTTTATCATGAAACATAATTGTACCATCATCACAATCGCCCAGCAAAAAGGTGGAGCGGGGAAGACGACAATAGCTGCGCATCTTGGGGTTGCATTAGCGCAAAAGCGCAATCGTGTTGCGGTTATTGATATAGATCCCCAGGGCAGCCTGAAGCATTGGTATAATATACGCGAGGAGAAATTCGGCGAGGAATATACCGGGATTTATTTTGCCGCCACAGCCGGATGGAAGATCAATAGCGAGATCATGAGTCTGAAACGCAGTTATGATTATATTATAATCGATAGTCCTCCGCACACTGAGACTGACGCCAAGTCGGTAATGCGTGCAGCTAACCTGGTGATCATACCTGTACAGCCAAGTCCTGCGGATTTATGGGCGACAAAAGCCACGGTTGATTTGGTTGAAAATGAAAGGATTCCTTATTGTGTACTGATGAACCGCGTTACGCCTAATTCCAAAATGGCGCAGGATATAGCGAGTAAATTTGATAATCTTCTCAATGCACACTTAGGCAACCGCGTTGCCTTTGCCGCCTGTATGTTTGAGGGGAAATGTGTAACTGAAACTCAGCCAAAGAGTGCTGCAGCTGATGAGATAAAGCAAATTGTTGATGAGATTCAGAAAAAACTAAAGAAAGCAGAACTCAAGAGGGCGGCATAAACCATATGAAAGACTTAGCGGATAAATGCTATATTGATGGTAAGTGGACTGAGTCGGTAACCAAAGAAAAGTTTACCATCTTTAACCCCGCGTCGGGCGAAGCTATTGCAGAAGTAGCAAAGGCGGTGGCAGCCGATACTAACCGGGCTATTGCAGCTGCAGCGAAGGCATTCCCATCCTGGAGCGCAAAGCTGCCCAAGGAACGCAGCAAAATTATATACAAATTGGCTGAGCTTGTAACGAAGCATCAAGAAGAGCTCGCGCAGATTATGGTTTTGGAAAATGGGAAAAGCATTAACGAAGCCCGCGCTGAGATTACTTATTCTCTGGGTTTTGTTGAATGGTTTGCTGAGGAAGCCAAACGCATTTACGGCGAAGTTGTTCCTTCTGTGAAAGCTGGGCAACGGCTTTTTACAATAAGACAACCAGTCGGTGTTGCCGTCGCTATTACTCCGTGGAACTTCCCATTGGCAATGATTGTGCGCAAAGCCTTGCCAGCATTGGCTGCCGGCTGCTGCATTGTGGTGAAGCCTTCCGAAGAAACTCCGCTAACGGCGTTGGCCTTCACTAAACTTGTCGAATCGGCAGGAGTGCCACCTGGGGTATTTAACGTGTTGTGCGGTGATGCTCCTGCTATTGGCGATGCTATGACCGCCTCAACTACAGTTAGGATGCTGTCCTTTACCGGATCTACCCGAGTTGGCAAGTTGTTGATGGGCAAAGCGGCCAACACCGTAAAAAAAGTAGCGCTGGAGCTGGGTGGCAATGCTCCATTTATTGTGTTTGAAGATGCTGATCTTGAGAGTGCTGTAGCTGGAGTCGTGGCCTCGAAACTTCGAAATGGAGGGCAGAGCTGCATTTGCACTAACCGCATTTATGTGCATGAAAGCATAGCTGATCGATTTGTGGAAAAATTAAAGGGTGAATTCGCTAATATTAAAATAGGCGACGGAGCTGATGCGAATAACCAATTAGGCCCACTGATTAATAAAGCTGCTGTAAAGAAAATTAGTGATCTCATCGAAGATGCAAAGCTTAATGGTGCTGATATCGTATATGCAGCAGATATTTCGGACAGCAAATACAGCAAGGGCTGTTATGTAGCGCCGACTATTGTGCTCAATCATTCAGCCAATACTCTTATTGAGAGCACTGAAATCTTTGGTCCGATTGCATCTGTCTTCACTTTTAAAAACGAGGAAGAAGTAATAAAGCGCGCCAATAACACTAATTATGGGTTGGCATCATATTTCTATACAAAAGATAAAGATCGGATTTGGCGGGTATCAGAGGCATTAGAATACGGCATGGTCGCAGTGAACGATGTGATGCTCTCGAGCGAAATGACCAGCTTTGGCGGAGTCAAAGAATCAGGTATCGGCAGGGAAGGTGGAAGGCATGGCATCAATGAGTTTCTTGAGGAAAAATTTATTGCTATAAGCTAGCGGTTATATTCTGTGAGAAAGTTGGATAGTTAAGTCTTATCGAAATGGTTGCAATAGAATTTTAATTTTTCTCTCTATTTTAAGAATGTGTTGAAGGGTAGAATATTTGGCGTTATACTTTGACCAAATTTTGAGACACATTAATTAAGAGGTTTAAATGCCAGTAGCTACCAGAAGTAATGCAAATCTCTCCGATAAATTATCGAATTATTTTTATTTAAAAAAACTAGTTCCATTTTTTGAAGTTTCAGTAAGATCTGCTGAAAAAAATCTGTCGCCAGCAGAAGGCTTATATGAAGCTTGCTCTCATATTCCTAATGTGTGCACTATAACGCCCGAAGAATTGGAGACTATTATAAATGACAATCACTTTAAGCAACAATATCTGATTGACCATTTTTCTCTAATCATCATGAATAAGGATTATTATGAAAAGTATTATAAGCCGATAGATACGCTTGTTATTAATATGTTAAAGAACAATCAATTAGATAAAGCCCAGTTGGATAATGCGTTTTCTAAGCTAAAGGGCTCTCATAATACTGAGGAAGTCAAGCATTACGATGACATGGAAAGAAGTGGTATAAAGCAATTTACATACGATTTGTTTGCTCTTTACTCAAATCAACGTGCTCATATTAGTGCAGGTAAGCACAAAGTTCCGGCTGAGGAAATCCAAGCTAGGTTATGTGTTAACAATGGTGAGCATGCTGCTAAGCCTATATCTCATCATTCTGAAGAGCTAATAAACGATATTGTATCAGAAGCCTAACCAATTCCCATTTTTAAACATTGCTTCGTCGTTCGTCGCTCTGCAGGGTTACTACACTCAGGGATGGGCACGCGAACCAGATTGCCATTAGTCAATTAAATGTTGTAAATATGCCCCTTAGCAAGCACATTGCTTAAGGGGCTTATTTTCTTATGTTGTCTTTATAGTATTATAGGTCAGAGTGGTCGGTCGAAGAATACTGAGCAACTAAATTATCGATTTCATAAGAAGTGATGAATGTAGCTTTTTTACTCAATGCCTGAACTTGATGTTCATTAGTGAACTTTGCTGCAGCCTGGTCAGGATCAACCATAATAGATAATTTATCAATTTTTTTCTTGTCAAGTAGTACGGAGTAAGCATCAGCTCCATGTTTATTTGTAATAGTAATTAAATTATTAATTACATTATTAGTGATAAACCCAGCT
>Ga0206827_1128_pt1 | contig 15759 bp, 18 predicted proteins | sample Alteio_BWOrgCont_77_FD_152852 | JGI IMG/M metagenome (GOLD analysis project Ga0206827, IMG submission 152852) | Enriched cells from forest soil in Barre Woods Harvard Forest LTER site, Petersham, Massachusetts, United States -... | ecosystem: Environmental > Terrestrial > Soil > Temperate forest >...
CCCCTAGAGGTGCCTAGCTAGTTCATGATGAGGCGGATCGTACCAACTGACTGCGGAGGTGCTCAGCTTTAGTGGCCCGGCTCACTTCTTCGCAATGGCACAATCGTGATCTTCCAAGTCCTCTCCACTCCCGTTATTTCCTCCGACTCTGTCTCGTCCTACCAGGACATCAAAGCCCTCCTTGTTCCCCGGTGAAATGATGCCCGCAACTACCACTGTTTCCTGGTCCATCTCTTCGCCAGGTGAGAGTTGGTTTAAAACAAGCGTGAAGACGTTGTCGGCACGCAGCGCTTCGGGACTCAATGTCCTAACTCTGTAGGCCTGTCCATTCACCGTGATGTCCGACCACGAGTCGTTGATATGGGGTTGTGTAATAGCGAGTTGATCGTGTACGTAGGACCGAATGCAGTCAACGTGGATGTGAAGCTGGTTTTGGGTGCGCGCGTCCTTTGAGTTGATGGCCAGAACAAGCTCATCATGTTGTAACTTGCGCCGTGCCCGCTGTTCCACATAGATACGCGCATCCCATGCAGCGTTCCAATAATTCGGAGCGTCTTTGGCAACGATTTGCGGGTCTTCGATCCCGGTCACACGTTTAGTAGGAACGAGCAAGACCTGCGTCTTATGCGTGTCGTCCTTGAAAACTGCCCAGCCTTCCCGCAAATTGACGGCGGCGCAAGGTGTTGGCCGACCATGAAGTAGCTGTTCTCTCATGCAGCCATCATGCACAATGTCCCAAAGAGAATTGGGGTCTTTCTTTAAAAAATGAACTGCTGCGAACCCGATAACGGCCAGTGCTACAAAGGCGACGAGAATCCACTTCTTCATTGAGACCTCAGTACTATTTCAAAATAACAGTCGGACACACGGCCTTTCACGCTGCACGCTCCCCGTGCCCGCAGGACCCAAATGCGGCATTGACCTTCTCGCGCGTCTGTTCGTCGTCGCCGTCGGCCAGGTAGCGGAGAGTGGTTTCAAGGTCCGAATGCCTGAGGTGGGCCATAATCGTCCGTGCCGCAACTCCGTTCAGGTGGAGAGTCGTACGCGAGTGAACAGGGAAGCATAGGCGCGGGTTCTTGTATTCGGAGTGTTCATCCGGACGATGACGGCCTGCATGGACTGAGGCGCGGCGGTGTAATCAGGTGCCAGTCCCAGAGCGCGACCGTCTATGTTGCCCAACTGGATGCTTCGGCGATTTTCTGTTTGTCGCTGCGGTTCTGGTAGCGTCCGTACATCCAGTGATTATCTCAACAATTCGCTTCTTTACCGCGCTTGAGCCTATTCCTGTTCCATCCGGCGCACCGCTGACTCTGCCCACGTAATCGCGGGCGAGAGAAGTTGCAGCAGGAGAGAATTAAGATCAAGAGGCATTTCATTGCGTGCCTCGTCTCGGTTCTCCATCAACAAACGGAAACGCAAAAATGGTGGAAGTTCGTTGCCGGAGGCGTGGTGGCCCTCGCGTATCTTGTTCTCATTGTCGCAATAGCCGGGCCACGCTGAAGCCGGGGGCCGCAAGAGGTTTCACTCGTGCGTGCGGGAGCACGGGCCGCTTGGCACCTCGTCGATCTTCCACTTTGGACAGTGCCACCACGGGTAGGTCTGGATACTGACCGATTCTGTGTGGCTGCGGCCACCGATGGTCGCCGACACGTCTACAGTAGCTAAACTTGACGGATGGAATTTCAAATGGATGCGCTCCTTCAGACAAAGTGTCTGGCCGCTATTTACTGTGACCGCGAGCGAAGTAAAAGACGCTGCAGAGGCACCCAATTCACCCTCAGTGATCCTCTTGTCGCCTTGGAATATTGAGTATTTCAGGTGTTCCACGTAATCCACATCGGTGGCTCCAGCAACGTCAAATTTCAGCGCGTCAACGACTGAGAAAGAGTCAGAAACACTCACATCGACGGGAGTCGTAGACGCAGTGGAGGAACCGGTGGAATTGGTGAGCGTCAGAAAACCGGTGATATGGTGCAAGCCAGCGTGAAGATTTACTGGGATTGTGGAGACTCCGGTTCCACGCGCGCCAGTCAGGGCGCTGCTACCAATCACGGTGCCGCCCTCTTTCAGAGTAATCGTTCCGTTTGCGACTCCACCGGTATTGGAGTAAGAAACCGTCACGTCGGTTGAAATTGTGGATCGGGGGACGACTGTGACTCGCGGTGTAAGCTCCGCATGTCCCGAATGCCCTCTGTTCGGTGTCACAAACAGCTTCAAATCAAAGTCTGTTAGATTCGCGCCGTTTGCTGGGGCAGTTATGGAAATCCCCGCGACCGGCGGAAAGGCAAGCTCTTGCCCCGCAGTAAGTGTGAAGGGAGTGCCATTCACGTAGACCTGGACAGTCCCTGCGAGTGCGGTTGCGGAAGATGCGCTGGGATCAAGCTTCAGCGACTGACCAGCCGTGAGATCGGATGTCACCGTCATTCCGTCCGAACCAATAAAGCGAACAGACGCCTTACCCACCTCCACGGTTGCCGTTGCGCTGCCACATTTCAGCAACGTAGAGCTACCAGCGTTGACTGACAGAAAGTACTGAAGCCCGCAAGCTTTAATAACAACAGGGCTTGGCCCGCCCAAAGGATCGGTCGTGATCCGGATGTTCCCGTTGTATATGCCCTTATGCGAAATGTCTTCGCTCACTACGAACTCGGCCAACCCCATTTGACCGCCTCGATCGACGATCGTTCCGGTATTGTTTGCCCCATCGCTAAAATCGTTTGAGATGTGAGTAGGATCGGTATCAATGACGTCCAGGATTCCATCGTTGTCTTGGTCAGGCATCGGCACGAACCGCTGAATCGTATTGGTGCCGCGATCTGCAACGTAGATCATCTGGTCTAGTGGGAAGTTGACCGGAACGGCGATCCCGACAGGTATTTGGAAGGTGCCAGGAGTGGCACCGCCGGGCTGTGCAGGTAACCCAAATTTGGTAACAAAATTCCCAGACGTATCGAATACTTCAACCCGCCCGCCAACATCGCTAACAAAGATCAAACTTCGGCACGCAGAGCGCGGCCAGCCAGGAGCACAATGCCATTCAACAGCTATTTCGCCTGTATCTGAAAACTGTCCGTTCCCTGATCCAAAGCTGCCAAATTGAAAGAGAAAATTGCCATTAGTGTCAAACGCCTCCACTCTGGTGTTGCCCTCATCAACGACCAGGAGCATGGGTTGGAACGTGGAGTCCGAGATGGCGAACGCCATACCTGCAGGAAGGGCAAACTGACCATCGCCAAGCGAACCTCCAGCAGGGGTTACGCAGTTATTTGAACCTCCGCCCGGCAGCAATGTGGTTCCATTTGGCACACCCAGTTTGCAAGGGCTTCCCCAATTTGTGAGCAACTGCCCGGTAGTCGGATTGAACTTTTCCACACGATAGTTAAACTGATCCACGACGTATAGGGCACCAAGGTTGTCGAAGGCGATACCTATCGGATTTTGGAACGGACTCCCACTGTTAGCAGTTACGCCCGGTACAATGATGCCGACTTCACTCCCATCGCTTTCTTTGAAGATTTCGACTGCGTTGGCACCGTTGTCAGTGACAAAGAGATTGCCATTCCACTGTGCGAGGTCTGCCGGATTTGGCGGCATTAAGACGCGCCCCTTTATGATCCTTGTGACGTTTCCCGAACTGTCCAAAACTTGCACGCGATTGTTTAACGCATCAGCTACATATAGCGACGGGGGCAGATTTGGGTCGGTAAGGAGCCCGAACGGTAAGTTGAACTGTCCGGGATTCGACCCGAAGGAACCCCATGTGTCGGTCACGATAAACTTATCGTCTGCCCAGCCTAAGTGAAAAGTGACTAGGCCAAGTAGAAATAGTGACCAGAGCCTATATGAATAGGCACGAGACATGCAGCCTCCCAGTTCTGACCGACTAGCAAGTTCTTCGTGAGGACCCCGTCCCTTGACGGGAAGATTCGCCCGCCGGGCCGCTAGCGTTGACTATCCCAAGTCTTTGTGTCGAGACGCCGAGCGATGAGCGTTTGCCTTCTTATTGCGTCCTCGGGCTCCTCCTAGCGGAGCCGAAGTGAATTTGATTTGCTAACCTCGGAGGACTGTCTCCTTCGAGAGTTCGCGGTTACTCATGGAGAATGCATGCCCCATGCCAAAGACCATTCGTCGCTCGGCGACTCCAGCCAGGTCCATCCCATCTTTGTTTGCAACGTGATATGAGCGATTCTTGGACGTGAGATTCGATGATTCAGCACTGTGGTCCAACCACTCGGTATCTCAACGGATACCCGAGAGTAATCGTTCAGATCCAACAACCGGAGGACTCTACTGTATTGCTTGTGAAGAGGATCGATTCGTTCTCTGGAATGTGATCGAGGATTGGTGGTGTCGGAGTCGTGGCAGGCTGGAGCGCATCCCTTAGACGCGCTCGGAAATTGAGCTTTGTGAAAGTGGTTGGGCCTCGTTGAAGACTGCGGGGGAAGGGGGATTTGCCCTCAGCCTATGCGTTCCCATTTTGCGAATCAACGTTAAGGTCGTAGCGTTGACGATCAGAATTTCAAGCCGCTAGGCCACGTTCGATATCGGCTCTCCTATCGCCAACAGCCATGCGCGGCAGTCGAGTGGGTAATTTACATCCCCGTGACCAGCGTGCCGCAGTTGGCGTAGCTGACAGAGAACAGTGACGATTAGTCGGGCTCTTTTGGTGTTGTTGTGCCCTTCGCTGAGATCAAGAATCTTTTGTACAAACAGCCAGTCAGAAATTCCCATATAACCAGTTTACGCTGTGGTTCTTGCAGCCAAGTGGATGGAAAATGAAACGGCAGAACCGCCCGAAGCGATCCTGCCGTCATATACACACTTGAGAGGAGCAGCCAATTGATACAAGTCCTTGTCTTGTCGCGTCGTGCATTACCGCCCGGACCGGCAGGTAGAGACACTAACGTGCACGGATTCGCCTTCCGCACACCCAAAGCGGTGGCCTCGGGTATTGTCAGACGGTCATCTATCTGCCTGCGAGCCGTAAACGACTTTAAGCTGCACTATATTGGCTCAGTCAGTTTTCGGTCTGAGCAATTTAGAACACCTTGAACGGAAATCCGATGCTCCGGCGCGGTTTGCTCTTGGTGCCAAATCGGTAGGTAGGTACGCCTGGCTGATAAAGACGGTTCTCTCTGACCTCGCTAACCCTCCTCTGGAACGGGAAGATCGGAAGATAGCGGAAATTGAGGGATGGATTCTCGGCGTCCTGTAATCGACGGCATTGCTTTTCACGGCATCTTCGCCAATATCCTTTTCCCCCAACAACAGGCATCATTCATTTCTTCACGCCTTTACTGTCTCTTCCGCCCTGATGCAGCACCAGGTGTTCCAATGGACAATCTCAGAGCGTTCAGGTACATTTGAGATGAGGCGGTCAATCCGCTCCCCTCTTTCAGATCCCCTGAACTAAGTCAGCCCTTCTGAAGTTCTCTCTTCTTAGTCAACGGCAAAAGCCTCTTGAGGAGGATCTTATGTATGCACGCAACGTCTCTGTTCATCTGAAACCCAACATGCTCTCTGAGTACGACCATATATTTGAAAGCCAAATTCTCCCTTTACTTCGCAAACAGAAGGGATTTAAGGATGAAATCACGTTCGCCAGTCCCGGCGGGGTGGATGTGACAGCAATCAGTCTCTGGGACAACAAAGAGAATGCAGCAGCCTACAACACCAATACTTACTCCGAAGTGTTGAAGACTTTCGCAAAAGTGATCGATGGAACTCCTAAGGTTCAGATGTGTGAGGTTGTCAACTCGACCTTCCATAAGATTACCGTTCCTGTACACGCGTGAGACCATGAGCCTGTCTAAGGGGAGGCGGTCAACTCCGCTTTCCCTTAGTCGCCAGATTCGATCCTCTGTTTGGAATTAACGATCCTCGCACCACCTCTTTGCAGCGCCATCTGTCGCCGGGTGTATATGTTCTACGTCTCAACAACAGCATTGCTTAATTGCGGTGGCTCCTCAGTCGCCCCGATTTTCGCTGTGTTGGTCGGGTTACGGCGTTCGCGGAGGCTTAGAGGTTTCTTCATCAGCACTCCGCTTGAATCGGTAATGGAGCCTAGAACAACCGCCGCCTAATGGCAGCGTCGCAGGACAGCGCAACGTTTGCGCTCCCAATGCCAATGAATGCCAAGGGCAACTCTTCGGCAACCAAAGGGTTTAACTTTGGCCTCTGGTGGTCTCACAGACAATGCAGCCATGTAGGAGTACGCCTAGTGTGTGCCGTTGGAGAAAGTGAATATGCTCATCGTCAGAATGCAGATGGCACATTCGATTCCATCTGCTTGCGCTGTTTTCAGACCATCAGTTCAGCAAACAGCGAGCCAGAGCTTGCACAGAGCGAACGACAGCACACTTGTATGAGAGTTGTCGCCAATGAAATGTGCTCTGCGAATCTTACCCGGCCTTGAGTTCTCCGCCGTCGTTCCGCTCCATCACGATTCCGAGGCGTTGTAGCCGCGTCCTGATGCTATCGAGACGGTGATTGATTTTGGTGCGTTCTGTTGCTGAGAGCGATTCCGTTGCCAAAACTAGAACCACTGTGTTGTAAGATTTTATGGCTTCTTTCCAAAGGCTTTCGCGACGTTCGATGTCGAATGTGTGACTGGCGATATCTAGCAAGAAGTCAGCACGCTTAAGTTCAATCAATAGAGAAAATGCACTAAGCCGTCGAGACTCATCCCGCCATTTCTTAACGTAGTTCTTCAGAAGAAACACAAGAAAACCTTGACAAATTGGATGCCAGCCCGCGAATATCGGGTGGCTTCATGGTGTGAAAGGGTCCGGGCGTCGCACTTCGACTTAGGATGCTAACCACCTGTCGGAGGCTTGTTGGGTTGGCAACGGCTTATTCGCCCATCGTTTCCGTTGTGCGTCTGAATTACCGATCCTGCCTGAAAGATAGGCTTAATTTCCAACGTCAAGCCTGATACAAAACACAGTTGCCGCCTTGCGTGAGCCGCGTCTTATCCCGACAACGTCGACAATCGCTCGCGACATCCCACTTACAATGACCACTATGACCACAGCAATCGATGCTACCGTTCTTAACGCCCTCGAAAACCGCGATCTTTGGAACACGCATGGACGCCCCGTATCGAGTAGAGGTTATTTTGCTGTGCGAGCCGACGAGTTGGCGCGGCATCTGAAGATGAATCAGGACGCAGTCGCTGAAAGCCTGAGCAGATTGGCAGCGTTGGGCAAGGTGATGAACATCGGTGGAACCGCTGAGAACGCCACCCCTAGGTATCATTTCGTTCACTCGTAGGTCGGGTCATCGACTCATACAGACCGAAGTGGCCACCTTGGCAACACCGTCAAGCCCAACCGTCAAGCTCGTGGTTCGCGCACAGTGTGCAGAAGTTCGAAGCAAACGCTGCTCTGGACTACAATGGTAGCCATGACGATGCGTGGAGACTTCAAGCGGATAATAAAGAAGCTGAACGAGCGTAAAACGGTCAAGTGGCGGAGCTTCGATATGTGGTCAGAATTCGGCGAACGTCTTGCGTACAATCCGGCGTGGGCGGTCGAGCTTTCCGATAACAGCCACAACGCGACAAGCCGAGCGCCAAGCTTTGGGAGTCACAGCCCATTGGGATCAGGCGAGTGAATGGCTCCATGGAACGCTCGCTGGAGTGGACCGAATAAGTAAGATTCTCACACTGAATTCAGCGAGCGACTGCCCCGTCATCGATTGTCTATCTGGTCAGTTGACGTAGAAGGTTCTCAACAGTTCTACTGAGCAACGGCGAATCTGGCGGACACAAGTGTTGAGCTTCACCGAATACTAATTCGGGTTCAGTGCTGGCTGTCGTGACGGTGAGATGGCAGCGAAGACAGATGGAATCGAAGGTGCCATCGTTGTTGAGACGATGGGCATAATCAGCGTTGGAGTTTATGATGACTGCTCCTAATCTGAAATCGATCTGGCTTGGCAAGTGAAAGAAATGAACGAATCGCTCAACGACATCCACATAGGCGACTGGCTCGCGATCACAACGAATGACCGCAACAATCCTGTTCTTCGCCAAGTGATTTCTGTCACGAGCGATCTCGCTAAAACAAGTGAGTACACCTTTCTAAAGGATGGCACCGCGTTCTTCTCGCGATTCAGGATTGCGACTGCACGTCGTGCAAGTTTGAACGAGTTCGAGAATGGAGAGCAGAGGCCGGAGACGGAAGAATACGCGCTGGCGCGTTACCTCAAGTCAGTGAGCGAGCGGGAGTGGGCGCGATTGGGTGGCACCCAGTTGAAGAAGATTAAAGCTGACTTGGAGAAATTACAGGTCGAGAAAAAACTAGCAATTATGGAATGTCCCTAAGAGCCTTTGTGCTTTGTCGGGACTGATGCCGCGCGATCTTTTGCCATGTCTCTGCGCTCACGGTGTGATTCAAAGCGGAAGCTGCCATTGTTCAATTCGCAGCGTTCTTTTGGCTTCGCTCCGCAAACTGGACAACGAAACTTTAGCGACGGATCATTCTTGTTCATCACCGTGTTTTAGTCTCATTGCAGTGGCATGTCTGCTCAATTTTGACCAGAGTCTTGGAACCAAAGCCCCTAGGTCAGCACACACAGAGGGAAATCAGGAATCGACCATGCAGATATCGTACTGCGCTGCCTTATCCACCAGATGGAGGCTTATTCGGTTATCGATTCCCAGGATTCTGCTTCCTTGCCTTCGCCCATCGTTTCCGCTGTGCGTCCGCAATACGCTTTCTGGCCGCTGTGCTAAAGGTCCGGTGTTTGGGTGCGCGGCGTTTGCTATTGGAACCTGTAAGCAGTCCTCTGGCCTGAGTCAGAAGAGCGATTTCATTATCGAGTCCAATGAGTATCTGTTTGGTGTCCATCTGCGCCCCTCAATAACGGTGTGTTGCGCCTATCATATGGGAATATGGGTTGGTGTATACGCTGCTTCACAATGGAATTCTGGTGTCAACGGCGGAATACACAGGTCATGGATGACAACGTTGCCCAACGGCCTAAATTCGCGCCTTTGACTCTCCGCGATTTGGATAAAGAATTGCTCCTTTCTCCAATTCGGGAGAACTGCTCGTGCGCAAACTACTGACCTCGATTCTGTTTCTAGGCGTCTGCCCGCTTATTTTAGCCCAACAGATCCTCAACAACGACTCAGTGATCAAACTCACGAAGGCTGGACTGTCGGAGGATTTGATTATCACTACAATCAACTCGTCGCCGGGAAACTTCGATACTTCTGCGGATGGGTTAATTGCCCTGAAGAGCGCGGGAGTCAGCGACAAGGCGGTCTCGGCAATTATCTTGAAGTCCTCGACACCTCCTGCGCAGCCCGGAATCGCGTTGGATGCCACATCAGCCTCTTCATCGTCCACGGCACAATCTCCTGACTCTATCCCTACTCCCGCAGTACAACACATCGTACAAGGGACAACTGCTCCCTCAACCTCTGCAAATGGGCCAAGGGTTTTCTTACAGTCACAAAGCCATGGTAGTCAGTGGAACGCGGTACGTGACCAGTCAATGGAGATGAGCAAAGACTTTGAGAAGTCCTGTTCAAGCGTACGAATATCACTGAATCAGCAGATGGCTGACTACACCGTAGTCTTGAATCATATTGAACACGGCTTTGCGCGTGACAATCAGATACAAATCGCGAACAAAGAAGGCGACCTCATTTCTAAAACCAAGGAAGGCGGAAGTATTAACGGAAACGTGAAGAAGGCGTGCGACGTGATTCTTGCCGACTGGGCCAAGAAATCGGCGTATGAGTCAGGGAGTAAGTGATAGGAGTTGGTTGAATGAAAGCCCGATCACGTTCTCTTCTGAAGACTGGCTGTCTCACTCGGAACATTTTTTGGATGCTCTGAAGCAGGCAATTCAGGCTAGTAGCCAGACAGTGTAGTCGGCAGCAGAACCATGCTTTAAGAATCCTGAGAACGGAGTTCGCAGATGCGCACCGCTACGGGAGGCTTCAGAGAGGTCATAACGATACAGGTTTGAATGGAAATTCTGGTTCACAAAGGCAATCATGAAATCGGCGGCACCTGCATTCAGGTCACATCTGGAATGACCACCATTCTTCTCGATGTCGGACTACCGCTCAGTGCTGAGAGCGTGCACGTTGATGTCTCTAGGTTGAAGGTTGACGCCGTCTTGGTCAGTCACCCCCACCGAGACCACTTTGGCCTAATGGACCGTCTCCTACAGGGCACTTCTGTTTACATTGGAGAACTCGGGAAGAACCTCATTGATGTGACGAATGTGCTCCTAGGCAAGGAACGCCACGGAAACAACTTCCGGCACTTCAAAGCTTGGGAGCCGTTCTGGATAGGAGATTTTAAGATTACCCCCTATCTCGTTGACCACTCTGCCACCGACGCATATTCCTTCCTTATCGAGGCCGAAGGGAAACGTCTTTTTTAAAGCGGTGATTTAAGGTCTCATGGCCGCAAGGGAAAGCTCTTCGAGCGTCTGGTGAAGCACCCAATCCCCAACATCGACCTCATGTTCCTCGAAGGGACCATGATGCATCGGAGCAATTACCAGTTCCCAGATGAAGAGGCGGTTGAAAAGAAGATAGTCGAGGTCATCAGAACTCAAAAGAACATCTCTTTCATCATTTCCTCTTCCCAGAACATCGACCGTATTGTCTCGGCATTCAAAGCATGCAAGAGAACGGGGAGAAACCTTGTCATCGACATCTATACCGCATGGGTCTTGGAACAGGTCAGGAAGGTCACGGAGAATGTGCCGGGTATGGAATGGCCAGAGATTCGCGTCTATGCCGACTATAGCCAAGACAAGAAGTTGAAGGCCAACCCTGACTATTTCGGCGACTTCAGACAGCGCCTATATCACCATCGGGTGAAGTGGCAGGACATGAAAACGAACCCCTCCGCATTCCTGTACTTCGGGAAAATGTCCAGCTTCCGTAAAATCGACGCTTTTAAGGAAGGTAAAGGACAGGTGAATATCATCTACTCGCAGTGGCACGGGTACCTTGACGGGAACAATGCAGATTACTTCGGAAGCGATAGAATTGCCGCCTACCGAAAAGACCCGGCAGTAAATTTCGTCTACGCCCATACAAGCGGCCATGCCCCGGTGGAAGACTTGCAGCGGTTGGCGGCGGCGTTGAAGCCAAGGGCTCTTGTTCCCATTCATACCGAATATGCTGGCGAATTCAACAAGAGCTTTGAACATGTGTTGACACTGAAGGACGGAGTGACGTTCGTCCTGAACTAAATTGGAGGGCACATGGCAACGGAGAAGAAATTCGGTCGTCTTACTGTAAAACACCCGCTCGTTAAGGAGCTTGCATCGGGAAGGCATCCTTGGTGGAACAGACTCGTGGAGATTTCCCGTACCGACCGCGACATCAATATTCAGGTTCGTGGAACCTACCTTAACGTGTACTGCAAGATGGGGAACCTGCTGAAGATTTACCTGCAAGGAAAGAAGGTCGCATGCAAAGTCCACTACAAATATTTGGTTGGCGCTCACACCCCTGAGTACGTGGAGGCTTTCCCGACCGGACGCGATATCGCTGTAAGCCAAAAGTCTTGCGACATGGTCTCGTCCATTCTTGATGACACGAACTTCCGCATCGTCAAGCAGAATATCTCGACATATGCAGGGGAGGAAAAGAGGATTCAGTCTCGGCTGGTTGAGAAGAACAAGGCCACTATCTTGGACGTGGAGGTTGCATTCTCCGATTCCGAGGTTCTCGCGGACTCTGAAGATGGCAATACGCGCATAGATATTGCCAACCTCGACAAGAACCGACTCTGCTTGGTATTTGTCGAGTTGAAGCAGATATTCGACTCCCGGCTCTACTCTTCTGAAATGAACGAACAGATTCGAAGGTACGTGGGGTTTGCGAAAAAGCATGAGCCGCACTTGTTGGATGCATACCGGAATGTCCTGAAAGTTAAACGGGAACTGGGGGTCATTTCAGATGGAGATTATCTCGCTTCTGCGGATATTCAGCGGGTCGAACACAAACCCATTCTTGCAATTGCCGGGTACAATCAGGCACTCATTAATGGGATGAAAGACAGAATCGTGAGAGGTAGCCCCTCTCTGGAGAAGTCGAATCTTGCCGGACTGTATTTCTTCGGAACTGAAGCAGACCTGAATCTAAAAAAGGGTGAGAACAAAGAAGTGTTTATCTGAAGGTTGGCATTTCGGGAGCCGATGGATTCAATGGCGACCCAAACATCTGGTGACTGTAAAATCGTAGCCAACACCTCTAACTAACAATGAGGAGCTTCGGAATGACCGAGCAGGAACTTCGTGCCTACACGCGCGACCAGGTGGTTCGTGCAGTCGAAGGGACCGGTTACTGGGATGTCACGCTCCTCGCTATCCTTCGACTTCCACGCCAGATCCCGATTCAACGGGAAGCTCCCCGCTGGCTTAAAACGGACCAGCCAGAGCCGATTCACCCGATCGATATTGGACCAGATAGAGTAGGCAAGCTCCTCCTCCCGAAGGCCGAGCATGCGGAAGGACATCCATATCAGCCGGTGACGCTCGGAGGAAACAGCATAGAGCTTTTGGAGGTCCGCCTCGCTGAAGTTCTCCACGGCTAACTTCGGTTTGGCCTTCAATTTCTTGTGTTGTGCTGCAGTCACGACTCCGCTGGTATCGTCCTCGTCATCGGTACGGGTGGGGTTCAGGCCAGAGTACCGAAGGAAACAGCGAACGTAGCCGTAACGACCAGCCCGAGTGGTTTTGGAATTCCCCTTGGATTCCAGGTAGCGATCAAAAGCAATCACGTCGCCCTCATCCAGTTCAGCCGGTGTGCTCTTGCCGCGCGAGATAGCAAGCTCTACGAATTCATTGGCCACGCTGGTGTAGGCGTATATAGTGTCGGCTGAGCCATAGGCGTACTTTTCAATGAAGCTGTCACGGAGTGAAGTCAGGGGTTCTTGGAAGCGACTCTTGCGCTTATTTTCCCCAGGGGCCGGTGAAGACGGGGCTGGAGGCGAAGCGTGGGCCGGAACGGAATCCGAGGTGGTCGGGACGGTCTCAGCTTTGGCCTCGGGAACCTTTTTCCGAAGGTCAAGTTCCAAGCGAAGCTTCGCTGTCTCAGCGACATCGACGTCGGTTCCGACCTCCTTGTACCGGACCCGACCGTGTTCCCGATAGCGCAGGGCGTAAACACCTTCCGGATGGTGCTCAACCTTGCCATCAATGACAGCAGCGAGCGGCTTGATTTTCCCGTTCTTGGTGATCGCCGTTGCGGCATAGACGCGCTTGCCGTCAGCCAGACGGACGCGCATAAGAAGAGCAACCTTACTGTTGGCCATGTTCGCGTATTCCCCTGAAAGCAAATACCGCTGGAATCGCGCGAACCTGAATTGTTAGCCAACTGCGTTAGCCAGAGAATTTATCGCCAGCTAAACTCTGATAGCAAAGGGCTTGTCATCACTTTGGTGCCGAAGAAGGGACTCGAACCCCCACACCCTTGCGAGTACATGGACCTGAACCATGCGCGTCTGCCAATTCCGCCACTTCGGCACGGGAGAAGTCCAGCGCGAACGGCTGGACGAGCAGCAATTTTTAGATTACTTTGCAGCTAAAATTGTGTCAAACGTCGCACGCCAAGCCGCCGCAGGCATCTCATCGATGCAAAGACACTTACAATCGATCCTGTTCCCGCGATTCTTCACCTGCTATGACTAGGAATTGTCTATGACCGAGCAAACGAAAGTGCAACTGATCCCATCTACTCAGGCGCTGCATTTGCGCCAACTCTCGCACGATCTGAGCAACGCCCTGGAAGTCATTCTTCAAACAAGTTATCTGCTGGGCACGATAGAACTCAACGATAATGGCAGGCAATGGCGGCAAATGCTGGATCAAGGCGTGCAGCAGGCTACAAGCATCAATCGCCAACTGCGGGAGTATCTTCGCTCTCAAAGTGAAAATGCCGGAGGTTAGTCTGCGGCATTTTTTTCACACATTGGATCTTAAGAACGCGTAAGTCAGACAAGCTTGGCGTCAAGCGTGATATCCGTATTTCCCTTGAAGAGCCGGGAAATCGGGCAGCCATTCTTGGCATTCTGGGCTGCTGTATCGAATGCCGATTCGCTGGCGCCCGGAACTTTCGCGCGCGTAGTCAGGTGAATTGCGGTGATCTTAAAACCGTCGTCTGTCTTTTCAAATTTGACAGAGACCGTCGTCTCAAGCGACTCAGGCGTGAGGTTGGCACTCCCCAGCTGCGCGCTCAATGCCATGGTGAAGCAGCCCGCATGGGCCGCCGCAATCAGTTCCTCAGGGTTGGTGCCGATGCCGTTCTCAAACCGTGTGCTGAAGGAATACTGCGTCTCTTTCAAAACGCCGCTCTGAGATGAAATCACGCCCTTGCCGTCCTTCAACCCACCCTTCCAAACGGCGCTTGCTGTACGTTCCATGATTGCTCCTTTCACTCAAAGAAATTTGTGCGCTATTGCGCGCGTCGTAATTTCTTCGATGCACCTTCGAGCATATCAATGCATGCCGCCAGCGTCGAATGTGCAACTCTGGTTCAGCATAACGAACGCGGCTGTTGTCCCCGGTGAAATTCCGGTAATCTTTCCTTGTGTATCAGCAGGCTCCCGACCCAGAACTTCACAATGCCGACTCCGAGCCTCAGCTCACGGCGGAGGAACACCATTCCGTCTATTGCCCAAACTGCTCAATGCAACTGACAGCATATCGCTGCAAGCTTGTTTGCAATGGCTGCGGCTACTATCTCAGCTGCGCGGACTACTATTGAGATCTGGGCTTTTTGAGTCCTCCGATGAACTCCCGCAACGGCTCGCGCAGTGGCGCGAAAAGCGGGTTGTTGCGGTTCTCCAGCACAACTTCACTGAACAGTTTCAAACCCACTCCCAACGATGCCGTTGTATCGGCAGCAAAATCGCCGCGCGCCTGCAGGCGCGCGACGATACTCAGGATGTCATCGTGGTTCCGGGTTTCAAAGCTCAGTGATTTTCCCGTAACAGGTTCCCCCTTTGGGCCAGCCGTCATTTCCATCGTCACACGATAGCGGTACGAATTCATCCCAGTGCCTCCAGTTTCCCCTGCGCCAGTGCGCGACGCAATTGTTCGTTTTTATCGAGCAGCTCAACGACCAGCGCCTGCAGCTGCGAGTTCCGAAATTCGAGCTCATACAGACGACTCTCCAGAGTGCCTGCGCCTCCCGTTGCGTTCTCAGACAGATTCAATTCCTTTGGCGGCGGCATCGATGATCTCCGCGATTTTGCTTATCTGTTCTTTGGTTAGCTCTCCCTGCGCAAAGCGCAGCTTGAGCGCAAGCTTGAAGTTGTGCATGGCCCGCATGATCTGCGGCGAGCGCCCGCGGCCAAAAGCCAAACCAACCTTTTCGATGCGCGCAAAGATCACGTCCACCAGAGCCTTCTTGGACTTCAGTTCCTCCCGGCCTGCGTCCGTGATCGTATAGAGCTTTTTTGCGCCGTCGGTGGCGGCAACTGTGGCAAAACCTTCTTCCTCAAGCATGGTCAGCGTTGGATACACGACGCCCGGACTGGGAGCATACACTCCGGACAAGCGCTCGCCGATGGCCTTGATAATTTCGTAGCCGTAGCTCGGCTTTTCCGCAATCAGTTGCAGGATCACGAAGCGGAGTTCGCCGTTGTCAAATAGCCGTCCGCCAAAATCTCCGCCAAAGCGCTGGCCATGGCGGCCCCAGACTTCTCCCATTTCGCCGAGGAAGCCGTGGCGCCCTCCGCGAAAGTGTTTCCAGTATCGGGGCCGGCAAGCCTC
>Ga0206827_1129_pt1 | contig 15737 bp, 10 predicted proteins | sample Alteio_BWOrgCont_77_FD_152852 | JGI IMG/M metagenome (GOLD analysis project Ga0206827, IMG submission 152852) | Enriched cells from forest soil in Barre Woods Harvard Forest LTER site, Petersham, Massachusetts, United States -... | ecosystem: Environmental > Terrestrial > Soil > Temperate forest >...
CTTTCTTAACCTCTTATCTCATTCCAACTCTTGCAGTAAAATTTACAAGTCTTAAAAACCAAGGAGTATCTACAACGAACAGCGCAAGTACAGCCGGTGTCACACAAACAACGACAACTGGAACAGTGGGCTCTCAACAACTTCAGGATAGCTTGAATAAGTTTAGAGATCTTTCAACGCAAATCGTGCAAAATACCTTTAATACTAACCCTACAATTACAATAGATCAGGGAACCACAATTAAGGTCTTTGTTAATCAAGACATTATTTTCCCACCTCAGTTTGTCAATAATGGATTGAAGGTATTGAGATAATATGAGCAGTTTAACAGCATTAGAAACTTATTTGGAGCCTTTAAAAAAGCTGTTTGCTGAAGAAGGGGTCAACGAAATTTCTATCAATCGTCCATTTGAAGCCTGGGTAGAAAAAAAGGGGGACATCAGATATGAAAGCATCCCTGAGATTGACCTTGATCATTTAAAGGGGTTGGCAGTCCTGGTTGCGCAATCTACTGAGCAAAGAATCAGTGAGGAAAATCCGCTGCTTTCGGCTACTTTGCCTACTGGCTTTCGTATACAGATTGTAATACCGCCGGCTTGTGAATCCGGGACTGTTGGAATCTCCATACGTAAGCCATCTGCGATGAAATTGCTATTAGATGATTATGAAAAAATGGGGGCCTTTGATGCGACTGCTGTAGAGGCGCTTTTTGATGTGAATGCGGAAAAGTTAAATAAGCTCTTAGAAGAAAAAAAGATTAAGGAATTTTTGAACACAGCTGTGATTGCCAAACAAAACATTATAATAAGCGGTGGTACATCAACAGGTAAAACCACGTTTACTAACGCGATGTTAAGAGCCATACCAGCCGACGAGCGAATAATCACAGTTGAAGATGCACGGGAAATAGAATTGAGCAATCATCCGAACCGGCTACATCTTCTTGCTTCGAAAGGAGGGCAGGGGCGAGCAAAGGTAACAGCCCAGGAATTGATTGAGGCTTGTCTACGTCTACGCCCAGATCGAATTATTGTTGGTGAGTTGCGCGGTGCTGAAGCATTTAGCTTTTTGCGGGCTATTAATACCGGTCACCCGGGGTCGATATCCACTCTGCATGCTGATACACCAACCATGGCTATTGAGCAGCTTAAGCTGATGGTGATGCAAGCGGGATTAGGAATGCCGCCGGCAGAAATTAAAGAATATATTTTGAATGTTGTGGATATTGTAGTACAACTCAAGAGAGGTGAGAAAGGTAGAAGATATGTGTCTGAAGTATATTATAGAGCAGCAAAGAAAAAATAGGTAGATATGGGTGAAGGTTTTGTAAACAATTTTAGAAACTTAATTATAGGCCTTATAGGGTTGTTTTTTGTCATCCTTATAGCAGTCCACGTATCAAGCATTTTATCCTTTGGTCTAATCGCTGGAGTTGACAAGCTTTCGTACGACTTTGCTATTTCAATACTCCCTGAACAGAACTTTTACGCGTATTATGCATATTGGTATCAATACAGAACAGCTATTACGTTTAGTATGAACAATTATTTTGTTGTAAAATTGCTTTGCGGTACTTTTATCCCCTTGTTGTTCTTTAGCTGGTTGCTTTGGCATTACCGTCACGATATCTATGAGAAGAGACCCTATAAGAAAGAGGAGTCATTGCATGGTGATGCAAGATGGGCTTCTGAAAGCGACATTAAAGGAGCGGGACTCAGATCGAAAAATGGTATGCTCTTAGGTGTGGACAAAAAAGGTTACCTGATTGCGTCTGGGTATCAGCATGCCCTTCTTTTTGCTCCTACAGGTTCTGGTAAGGGTGTGGGGTTTGTTATACCAAATCTGCTTTTCTATGACGAATCGGTTATTTGTAATGATATTAAACTGGAAAACTATGAGCTTACCAGTGGCTGGCGTAAGAAAATGGGGCAGGAAGTCTATGTATGGAATCCGGCTGATCCTGATGGGTATACTCATTGTTATAATCCTATTGATTGGGTAAGCGAGAAACCAGGGCAGATGGTGGATGACGTGCAGAAGATTGCTAACTTGATCATGCCGGAAAAGGAATTTTGGAATAATGAAGCGCGCTCTTTATTTTTGGGGGTTGTACTTTATCTGCTTGCGGTTCCAGAGAAAATTAAATCATTTGGTGAAGTTGTCCGGACGATGCGGAGCGATGATGTGGTCTACAACCTGGCGGTAGTACTTGATACCATTGGTAATGACATTCACCCAGTTGCCTATATGAATATAGCCGCATTTTTGCAGAAAGCTGATAAAGAAAGGAGTGGTGTGATTTCTACTATGAACTCAAACCTGGAACTTTGGGCAAACCCGCTAATTGATACTGCGACGGGCAGCAGTGACTTTAATATAATGACCATGAAGAAAAAGCTTACCACTGTTTATGTTGGTGTGACGCCGGATAACTTAAAACGGCTGCAACCGTTGCTTCAGGTTTTTTATCAACAAGCCACCGAGTTCCTATGCCGTAAAATACCTGGGAAGGATGAGCCTTATGGTGTGATGTTTATAATGGATGAGTTTCCTACTCTTGGTAAGATGGAACAATTCATGAATGGTATTGCTTTCTTCCGCGGGTATCATTGCCGATTATTCCTTATTATTCAAGATACTGAGCAGCTAAAAGGAATTTATGAAGAAGCGGGAATGAATTCTTTCCTTTCCAATTCGACTTACCGTATAACTTTTGCTGCGAACAACGTTGAGACTGCAAACCTGATATCACAGCTTTGTGGTAACAAGACTGTTGATCAGGCGTCTTTAAATAAGCCTAAGTTCCTTGACTTTAATCCGGCATCGCGTTCTGTAAACGTTTCCAAAGCTCAAAGAGCGCTATTATTGCCGCAAGAGGTGATAGGGTTGCCGCGTGATGAACAAATACTGTTGATTGAATCTAAGCCACCTATTAAGTCATTGAAAATTAAGTACTTTCAGGACCCAATGTTCACTAAGCGCTTGCTTTCACCTATTGCTGTGCCGCAGCAGGAGCCATATGATCCGCGGAAAGCTAAGGAAGCCATGGCTAGTAAAAAGCCTAAGAAAGAAGAGATCGAAGGTGAGCCAGCCGCTGCTTAAGTATTCTCAGTGGGTGCGTCTATCTCTTGCCAGCGACTCCAAGCGTTTTCTAATTCGCTTTTGGCTTTGGTTAGGCGTTGCGATTTTTCAGCAAAAAGCTCAGGCGAATCTTGATATAAATCTGGGTCAAATAGTTCTTGCTCCAGATTGGTAATCTCATCTTCAAGCTCGGTTATGAGCTTTGGCAGACTTTCAAGTTCACGTATCAGGTTATATGATAATTTCTTTGGCTTTTCTTTTTCAACTGGGATGATAGTTTCTGTTTTCTTTTTAGCTTTTGGGGCTTGTGGTTTGCTTTCTTTTATGTAATCACTGTAGCCGCCTATATATTCTTCTATAACCCCATTGCCATTAAATACCAGAGTCTTTGTGACCAGGCGGTCAAGGAAATCGCGGTCATGGCTAACTATTATCAGAGTGCCTGCATAATCGGAAAGCACCTCTTGAATCATATCCAGGGTATCCATATCGAGATCATTTGTAGGTTCATCAAGGATTAATAATGATCCGGGATCGGCCAGAGCCTTGGCTAACAGCAGTCTGTTCGACTGTCCTCCTGATAAAGTAGCAACTTTATCACGTGCCTGCTTGGCTTCAAAAAAGAAATTCTTTAAATAAGAAACAACGTGTATCAAGCGATCCCCGACTTTTACATGGTCACCGCCACCCGGGCATAGCGTTTCCCATAGCGTATCTTCAGGATCAAGATAAGCACGCTTCTGATCGAAGTAGGTTACTGTGACAGTCTTTCCAATTTTCACCCGCCCGCTATCGGGCTCTTCATCTCCTATACAAATACGCAAAAAGCTGGTTTTACCTGTGCCATTATTGCCAACAATACCAATCTTGTCACCGCGCATGATGCGCATAGATAAGTTGTCTATAATGATTTTTTCACCATAGGACTTACATACCTGGTCGAGCTCGATGACTAGCTTGGATGATAGGGCTGGCGCAAGCGGATCCAGGCGCAATTTGGTTTTGAGCTTGTTGGCTAGCGCCTGATCGGATGCGAGCTTATCCCTTAATCGGTAAAGCTCAGCCAGACGGCGCTGATTCCGTTTGCGGCGTGCCGTTACCCCTTGGTTTCTCCACACTTCTTCGTCCGACAGCTTGCGAGCCAGCTTATCAAGCTCCCGCTGCTCTTGCTCAAGTATTTCAAATGACCAGTTTTCAAAGCTCTCGTAGCCTTTGTTATTAACTCTCAGGTTGCCGCGATCAAGCCAAAAGGTTTTATTGGATATATTCTTCAGGAATGCCCGATCATGGCTTATGCAAATGATCGCACCATTATATTGATTGAGGTAATCCTCCAGCCATTCAATAGTGTGAATATCAAGGTGATTAGTGGGTTCGTCAAGCAGGAGAAGGTCGGGCTGCTCGATCAGAGCTTTGGCCAATCCTGCCCGCCTAAGTTGCCCGCCGGAGAGTTTATTGAGTATGTCATGGCCATTAAGTTGCAATGGAGTTAAAACAATATCTGCTAGATATTGTTTATCGGCAGTTTGTTCCGCAGCACTTAAGCCTTCCATGACGTAGTCTATAACTCTGTGATCGTCAGCAAAGGTAAATTGCTGGGCTAAATAGCCAACGCTTGTGCCGGGCTTAAGCCAGCGGTCACCTTTATCCAATTCATAATCGCCAGTGATGATTTTTAGGATGGTGGATTTGCCTTCTCCATTCCTGCCAACCAGGCAGATTCGGTCTTTATCATAAACATTAAGGTCTAAGTTTTCAAAAAGCGGTTTTGCTCCAAAGGTTATGCTGGCATCACGTACTGAAAGTATGGGGTAGGTCATGCATTTGCCGCACGCAATGTTTTTGGAAGTGATAAATTGCATACGGTATTCACAATGCTGCTCGCATTGAGTCCTGCTTCTTCATACATGGCTTCTGGAGTGTTATGTTCTATGAAATAGTCGGGCATAAAGAGCGACCGGAATTTTAAGCCCTGATCAAGCAAACCCTGGCTGGTCAGAAATTGTCCGACATGTGAACCAAAACCACCAATTGCTCCTTCTTCAAGTGTAATAATAAGATCATGGCTTAAGGCAATCTCGCGAATGGCTTCTTCGTCAATTGGCTTGGCGAAGCGCGCATCGAATATCGTGATATCAAAGCCTTTAGTTTGGAGAATTTTATCGGCAAGCATGGCCTGCTGGAGCCTGGTTCCTAATGAAACTAGAGCAACAGATTTGCCTTTTTTAATGTACCTGCCTTTTCCTATAGGTAACGACTCAGGGTTTGCTGGCAATTCCACACCTACACCTTCGCCTCTGGGGAAGCGAATGGCGCTCGGTTTGTCGTTTATGCCGTAACTGGTAGTTACCATGCGCACCAGGTCGGCTTCATCAGCTGGAGCCATTACAACAAAGTTAGGCAAGGTGCAAAGATAGGTCAGGTCATATGAGCCTGCATGGGTTGGTCCATCGCCTCCCACAACACCGGCTCGGTCAAGTATGAACCTGACAGGCAAGCACTGGATTGCAACATCGTGTACCACCTGATCATAAGCGCGTTGCAAGAATGTTGAATATATTGCGACAAATGGGATAATGCCGCCTGTAGAAAGCCCGGCGGCAAAAGTGACGGCGTGCTGTTCGGCAATGCAAACATCAAACATCCGCTCAGGATAGGATTTTGCCAGAATATTCATTCCGGTGCCCGAAGGCATGGCGGCGGTAATCCCGATAACTTTATCATCAAGGCTAGCAAGTCTGGTTAAGGATTCGCCGAACACTTTAGTATAGGTGGGTTTGCTCGAGCTGGATTTCATCTGTATTCGGGTTGATGGGTCGAATTTGCTGACTGCATGATAGCTTTCAGTGCAGATATCTGGAGAATTAAAGCCATGACCTTTTTCGGTTTTGATGTGTATCAGTATCGGGCTTTCGATATTGTTATCTTCCTTAAGGTTGCGTAATACAGGAACTAATTCGGTGATGTCATGACCATTAAGCGGGCCAATATAATGGAATCCCATTTCTTCAAAAAAGTTGCCACCGGTGATAAAATCTTTGGCGTACTGTTTGGCTTTTTTAGTGAAATGCTCAATGGGATCAGGCATGTGATGCAGCATGTTTTTAGCCATATGCCGGAATTGTAAATAGGGTTTGGAAGAGGTTAACCGGTTTAAATACCTATGCATAGCTCCTAGGTTCGGGGCGATTGACATCTCGTTATCATTGAGAATAACTATCAGCCTGCTGCGCAAATGCCCGGCACTATTCATCGCTTCATACGCCATGCCAGAGGTGAGGGCGCCGTCGCCGATCACTGCAACAACATTAAAATCATCACCATGCATATCGCGAGCAACCGCCATGCCTAAAGCTGCAGAGATTGACGTAGAACAGTGTCCGGCGCCAAAGGTATCATATTCGCTCTCCGCGCGTTTTAGAAAGCCTGAGATGCCGCCGGGCTGCCCCATGGTATGCACTTGGTGTTTTCTTCCGGTGAGTATCTTATGTGGGAGTCCCTGATGCCCAATGTCCCAGACCAATTGATCATGTGGGGTTTTAAAGACGTGATGCAGGGCAACTGTGAGTTCAATAACGCCAAGTGCGGCCCCGAGCTTGCCGCCAGTTTTGGCCAGCGCAGTTATAGTAGCTTCTCGCAATTCGCAGGCCAGCTGTTGCAGCTGGGGAATGGTGAAATCCCTTATATCTTCAGGAAGATTAACTTGATCCAGAAGGCGTTTTGGCTCATCATTTGCGGCTGTATTGGAATGCATATTAACCTGGCTTAATGCTGTGACGCCCATTAGTATAGCTTCACAATTCAGAATAATCAATATTTAAGCACCGGTTGATAGAACTAGAAGTTACCTTGCCACATCAGGCTTTTGGTATGCCTTAACTTTATCCAAAGCTCCTTTAAATTTAGGGTCATTAGCAAATACAGGGTTTTTAATTTCAGCTTTATTCAGGTATTTTTCTAAAATGTCTTCTCTAAGACTATTGTCAAAATTGCTTTCGAGGCTGTTGCCTTTTAGGAATTTATCAAGCAATATAGTATTTTTAGCTTCAAACAAGGCTATGGCGCCATTTTTTAGGATATCACTTAAGGATACAAAATCTGGATTATCGGATTTGACTAAGTAGTCACATGGCTTTTTGCCTCGTGCATCCAGCGCGTTTACATTAGCTTCACGCAACACAAGCAGCACTATATCCTCAGGGCTGGCTTTCAAAGTAACCGCTTGATGCAAGATAGTTTGCTTATTGCTGCCAGCAAGATTTATATCTAATTTATCTGACTTTAACATGGTATTTAGTATTTCTTTATAACGTAGCTGCACTTCCTCTGAAGCTACGTCCACACCAGTATAAGTATCATACATGGTTTCCAAGAATGTCTGCCCAGCTTTGGTTTTAACATTTAATTCAGCGCCTTTATCAATTAGCAGCTTAACTGTATCAAGGTCGCTTTCACGATGAAAAATCTCAAGCAGACTTTGCTCGCCAATCCGGGTGTTAGGATTGGCGCCTTTTTCCACTAGCTTCTTAACAAGTTTTAAGTCTCCCCAACTATAGGCTATTTCAACCAGGTTTTTTCCATCGATTACAGTGTTTGGGTTCGCGCCTTTTTCCAGTAATAGCATAAATAGTTCTTCACTTAGCTTGTTAAAAGCAAGCGCTATCATTGACACTCCATCTGAGTTTTTGAAATTAGGGTCTGCCCCGGCTTGTAGCAGTGCAGCAGCAGCCTCTTTTTCACCCATGCTTATGGTTTTTTCTAATAATAAATTCATTGCTATAGACTTTAGCTCGATTTCATTTTCAAAAGTTACTATCTTACCTTTTGATATTTGTTCGACAGCATCGCTGAGCAACTTTGTTAATCTGTTGGCTTGTAGGGCAATTTTGGCAACTGCATTTTGAATACGTGGTTGCATGGAATTAATATTCTTACTGACTTCTTGTACATTTTTCATAAGCTTAGATTTTTCTACCGGATCACATTTGTTATCATCTGATATGCAAAGACATACGGCATTAGTTATATTGCGGTTCTTTTTCATAGCATTGATGAATATCTTTGGATGAAGTTTATCAATCTCGAGGAGAATATCTGTTCGTCCCTTTTGAGCAGCATATACAATGAGCCTTTTAATCATTTCATCGGTATTCAAAAGTGTTGGTAACGCTTCCAGTTTATGGTGCTCTAAAAGATATGTTATAGGGTCTTTCTTATATGAAGCAAGAACTTGCCGAGTAGGTCCATCAACTTTCTTTAAGTTTGCATATCTATCTGTATCTATATATGGATCAGCACCAAACTGGATAAGTCGTTTTATAATTTCACTATTACCTCGGTTTAAAGCGGCAGCAAAAGGGGTGTAATAGCTGGTTTTTATTAAACCACGTTTAGAGTGCTTAGTCAGATTTATATCTGCACCAGCTTTTACTAACGCATCAATAATATCCGGATTTGGGAGTTGGGCAGCATAGAATGCGGCAGTGAGACCATATGCATCAGTTAGATTTGGTGAAGCCCCATTTGCAAGAAGAGTTTGAACCAGAGCTAAATCTCCCTTGCCTGCAGCATCCATTAACATAGTGCTTTGGACAGTGTTATTGTATCGTTCGTTTACGTCTAGTTTATTGGTTATAAACATCATCATCATTTCTGGTGTGAGTGAACTTTCTTTTGTTGCTTTGGATAAGGCGTACTTCAGTTTTTCAGTGCTTGTGGATTTATCGATAGTAATATGTCTTCCAGTTGTCTTATCTAAAACATCAGCTTGGCCTAATGCAGCAGCAGTCAAAAGTTCCACCATCTGATTCGCGTGGTTCGCAACAGCCATCTCAAGCGCTGTTCTACCATACGCATTTTTATGATTTAGATGTTCTTTCATTTTGCTGGAGTAAAATGCGGCCTCAGCAACTTCTGGCATTTTATATATCAGACCCATCATTAAAACGTTATGCCCATTAACGTCCGTGACTGCAGGGTTGGCGCCATAGTTTATTAATGCTTTAGCGGCATCACTATTTCTAGCATCAGCAGCTAATAATAATGCTTTATCAAGAATTGCACCTTCTTTGATCAAATCATCTACTAACGTATTGATTTTATTGGTTACGGCCCAAACTAAAATCTGGCTTAACTCATCGGGAGTAGCCTTACCCGAAGTCCTAATAAGTTCAATTATTTCCACTTGATTCTTTTTAAATGCGACTGACAAAGGTGTCACATCCTTATCATTAGCTATATGGAAATCAGCTCCAGCCACAAGCAATGCTTTTGCTACTTCTAGATGGTCTTGCTCTAGAGCCCAAAGTAATGCAGTAGCGCCATTTTCTCCTTTATAATCTAGTTTTGCACCTTGAACTATTAGTTGTTTAACTCGTTCTAATTTTCCAAAGAAAGCTGCTTTGATGAGTATTGTATCACCTCTAACATCTTGTCGGTTTATTCCATTTTTACTAAGTCTTCCTGAGGCTACTAAGGCATCAATTAAGTCGCTATTTACTGCTAATAATAAAGCCGTTTTCCTATCGTTATCTGTGATTTTAGGATCTGCACCTGCACGAATCAGCTCAATTGCTATATCTATCTTGCCTTGCTTTATAGCCCAGACTAATGCTGTACCCCCATTCTGGCCTTTAATATCTAGATTTGCACCTAGTTTAATCAGAGCTTTTGCTTGATTTAATCTCCCAAAGTAAGCTGCTTGAATCAAAGTTGTATCACCATGACTATATGTTTCATTTATCACATCACCCTTGATCTGTTCTTTTCCGATCTTGCCTGATTCAAGCCAATCAGCAAGGAGTTCATATTTCCCTTTCTTAATTGCCAAATCAACTGCGGTTTCTCCATTTCCGACACCAATAATAGGGTCAGCCCCTGCTGTTATTGCTTCTTTTGCAACGCCATCATGACCTTCATTGATTGCCCATACGAGAATCTGATTTAGGTCATCAGTAGTCGCTCTATCCGAACTTATAATGGATTCAATTATTGTTTTATGGTTGGATTCTATTGCTACCGATAAAGGCGTCTCTCCTTTATTGTTTGGTATATGGAAATCTGCACCTGCATTGAGAAGTGCAACTGCCACGTTCACTTTGCTCTTATTTATAGCCCAGTATACTGCTGTGCCACCATCTTCCCCGCGAATATTTAGATTTGCTCCGCGCGATATCAAATCATTTACTAGATCTATTTCTCCTTCGTAAGTGGCTCGAATTAAGCCTGTATTACCATCCTTATCTTGTTTATCCGTGTTTTCTTTTTCTGAGAGAACCTGATTTTCTAGTTTGGGGTAAGAGTTGTTCCACCTCTTTTGACTGCTCTTCAGCGGTTTTTTCCACGGTACCTGCATTTTCTCTGTTGCTTGTCAACCATTTCTTATCAGCGACTATTACTTCTTCGCGCTTAACTCTGGCAACTTTTTCAGCTTCCAACGTTTTTCCATGAGATTGGTCGAAATCTTTAATGACCTCTTGTGCAGTAGCTATCACAGCCTTAACATGCTCTGATAGGGCTTTTTGAGCCTCTAAATCAAGAGTTGCAAATTCCTTATCCTTTTCTTCATATTTACCCGCTAGAATTTTGGCTAATTTGAGTATTTGATTTCGATCAGAGTCATTGATCATGACATCGTCAGGAATGACTCCTGGCTTTTTCTTAATACCTCTGGCCTTACCCAGCCCTTCTAGAATGCTATCAAGGTCATCGCCGTATTGAACATTAGCTAACTTGTCTAAATATAAGCTTGCTTCGCCAAGACTTTCGATATCAAGAATAACTCGAATTATAGGATCTAAAATAGCCCATGCCCGCTGTTGTAAGTCTTCTGCATCTTTAAATTTCTCGCCGATTTTCTTAGCAAGATCCCCTCTTTGAATTAACTTTTGAGCTTCGATCATGATAATTTTCTCGCTTTTCATGAGTAATTTAAGTGTAATTAAAGAAAATTAATAAAAAGTTAATATATGCCTGCTGCGTTGTTTATATATCCAGCTTGACCACAGAGAGTTTAGATACTAAAATTTAGGCTTTAGTTCAGGAAAAACGCCGTGAAGAACAATGTTACTAAGCTTTTTAATCAGGATATAACCGACAAAGATGCGGAAAATTCAGTCAGAACCCTGTTGAGTTGGATAGGAGAAAACCCTGAAAGGGAAGGGCTCATCGAGACTCCCGCAAGAATTATTAAAAGCTATACCGAGTTGTTTGCTGGCTATAAGCAAGAACCCGCGCAGGTACTGCAGAAAACCTTTGAGGATACCGAAGGTTTTACGGGCGAAGTCATTCTTAAGGACATTCCTTTTTCCTCGATGTGTGAGCACCATATGTTGCCGTTCATTGGTAAAGCCCATATCGCTTACATGCCTGCTGGCAGGATAGTTGGTTTAAGCAAGATGGCGCGATTGGTTGAGATATTTGCCCGTAGGCTACAGGTGCAGGAACGCCTCACGGTCCAAATTTCCGAAACGTTGCAGAATGTACTGCAACCCAAGGGAGTTGCCGTCATTGTGGAGGCAGAACACTTCTGTTTGGCGATGCGTGGAGCCAATAAACGCAATAGCGTTATGATTACTTCTCATTTCTCTGGGGTTCTTGAACACGATCTTGAGTTGAGACGGCACATTTTAGATATGTTAAACAGATAAAAAAACTTGCATTTTATTCCTTGATAAGGTCTACTCTGCTTAGGTTAAACAAATAGCTATATCTATGAAAAAGAAAGTCTCTCTGCTAACTTTGATTTTGAGTTTCGCAGCCATATCGTCTGCATCGGCATTTAATGGTGATGAGGGCAAGTATTATATATCGGGTCTTCTTGGCTACGGAAATGAAGGTATGAAGCAGAGCGTTACCGATGTATCTAGTACTACAATAAGAAGTAGTAAGGCTGGCTCCGGTATAATTATCATGGCAGCGATGGGCTACAATCTTTCAAACAATTTCCGCACCGATATTTCCCTGATGGCAACTCAGGGGGCTACTAACCAGGGTTTTACTAGTAAGTCAAAAATTGTATTTTCTCCAGGTAGTTCGGTTTTCCTTAAGGGTATAGATACTCAGTATGGCGGTTTTCTCAATGGGTATTATGACCTTTTCACTGATTCCAAAATTATGCCCTATATTATGGGAGGTTTAGGACTTTTAAAGTCTGATTTTAGAACAAAAGTCATTGGCAGTTTTAATGACAACAATAGGAAAGGCCGCACTAAACTGGGCTATCAATTCGGTGCAGGTGTGGATATTCACCTTGGGGTAGGCTGGACCTTGGATGTTACATATAGATTGATAAACCATGCAGGTAAAAAGAGATATTCTTTTCCTTTAGCAAATATAAATGCAGACTCAGTAGCCACTGTGCGGCCTGGAACTTTAAACGTTGGCTTAATTGGTTTACGCAGAACCTTCTAATATCACATATTGATTGGTTTAAAGAAAGTGGCTAGGGCGGCTTCTTTCACAGCTTCGGATAAGCCCGGATGCGCATGTGAAGTGCGGGCAATATCCTCGGATGCTGCTTTAAATTCCATGCCCAGCACGATTTCCTGAATCAATTCTCCAGCGTTTGCGCCGATTATGTGGGCGCCGAGAATCTGGTCAGTTTTCTTATCGGCTAATATCTTTACAAAGCCATTGGTGTCACCATTAGTTCGTGCACGGCTATTGGCCAAGAATGGGTATTTGCCTACATTGTATTCAACACCGGCTTTCTTTAGTTCATCTTCGGTTTTGCCAACAGCTGCAACTTCAGGATAAGTGTAGACAACTCCTGGTATAGCATCATAGTTCACATGGCCGTGCTGGCCAGCTATGATCTCGACGCAAGCAATGCCTTCTTCTTCGGCCTTATGCGCGAGCATAGCGCCTCTTACCACGTCTCCAATTGCATAGACGTTTTTAATTGAGGTGCTAAAATCATCATTTATAGGAATGCGCCCGCGCTCATCGGTTGTGAGACCAATTTTATCCAGGCCAAGACCTGAGGTATTAGGTTTGCGCCCAACAGATACCAGCACAATATCTGCCTTTAGTTTTTCCTGCCCTTCTCCTGAAGCAGGCGTAAGCACTAAGTCAACCCCGGATTTCTCTGCTTTGGCGGAAGTGACTTTTGTTCCGAGCTTAAACTTCAATCCTTGTTTTTCCAGAATCTTCTTAAATTCCTTAGAAATATCTGAATCCATAGCAGGAACAATGCGGTCGGCATATTCAACAACTGTAACTTCAGAACCTAGGCGTGACCATACCGAGCCCATTTCCAGGCCAATGTAACCGCCTCCGATAACGACAAGCTTTGCTGGCACCTTTGTGAGAGTCAGCGCGCCGGTCGATGAAACTATTTGCTTTTCGTCAATGGTTATGCCGGAGAGTGGCATGACATCTGAACCGGTCGCGATGATAACATTCTTGGCTATGATTTCTTCTGACTTTCCATCCGCAGAAGTAACATTAATCTTATTCTGAGTAGTGAAACTACCATGTCCCTTAAAGTATGTGACTTTATTTTTAGTAAACAGGCCTTCGATTCCTTTGGTAAGATTGTCGACAACTGTGGTTTTGCGTTCCATCATTTGTTTGAGGTTAAGCTTGACGCCAGAAACATCAACGCCATGTTCCTGCAAATGCTGAGCTTCCTCATATTTATGTGAGGATTGCAACAAGGCTTTTGAAGGAATACAGCCGACATTCAGGCATGTGCCCCCAAGGCTCCCGCGTTCCTCAATGCAAGCGGTCTTTAAATTAAGTTGTGCAGCCTTTATAGCTGCAACATAGCCACCTGGTCCACCACCAATAATAACAACATCAAATTCCTGCGACATATATAATTTACCTACTAAATATCAAATAATAACTTTTCTGGCCTTTCGATCAGCTGCTTAATTTTAACCAGGAAGGTTACGGCTTCCTTGCCATCAATAATGCGGTGGTCATAGGAAAGCGCAACGTACATCATAGGGTGAATGACTACTTGTCCGTTTACTGCTACTGGTCTTTCTACAATGTTATGCATGCCAAGAATTCCGGATTGTGGTGGATTAATTATCGGAGTAGAAAGGAGAGAACCATAAGTGCCACCATTGGTAACACTAAAGGTAGCTCCTGCCATATCGGCCATCGTAAGCTTACCATCACGAGCCCGCTTTCCTAAGGCTGCAATGCCCTTCTCAATCCCGGCAAAGCCAAGTTTATCTGCGTCGCGAAGCACAGGTACTACAAGCCCCTGTTCAGTTCCTACTGCGATACCGATATCATAATAATTTTTATAAACTATGTCTTCGCCATCAATAGATGAATTGACCGACGGTATTTCCTTTAATGCCTGTACGACAGCTTTTACAAAAAAGGACATGAATCCAAGTTTGACTCCATGTTTTTCCATGAACTGTTCTTGGTATTGCTTGCGAATCCTAAAAGTCTCGCTCATATCAATCTCATTAAAAGTAGAGAGGATTGCTGCAGTGTTTTGAGATTCTTTTAGGCGTTCTGCTATGGTTTTACGCAATCTGGTCATGCGGACGCGTTGTTCGCGTGCAGTGTTGTCAGAAGTAGCTGTTGGGGCAACGGGCGCTGCTTTTGGGGCTTCTGCTGCTAATACGTCACCTTTGGTCACTCGGCCATCTTTGCCAGTAGGAGTGACATTTTTTAAGTCTACTTTCATATCAGCAGCAGTTTTAGAAGCTGCAGGGGATAAAACGGCATCGGTATTAGCATTTGCTGGTTTGGTCGCAGTTTTAGCAGGAGCTGTAGGTGCAGGGGCAGCAGGTGAGGGGGCTGCAGCTGCTGTTGATTTTGGTGAGGCTATAGCAACATTGCCTTCAACCATAACGCCGAGTACAGCGCCAACGCCTACGTTTGTACCTTCGTTTGCCACGACCTCACTGATTTTGCCAGTTGCTGGTGCATTGACTTCTAATGTTACCTTATCGGTTTCGAGCTCAACTAAGAGCTCATCAACTTTAACTGCGTCACCAGGCTTTTTATGCCACTTTGCTACTGTTGCTTCTTTTACCGATTCCCCTAACGGGGGTACAACAATTTGTACAGACATTTCATTACTCCAAAATTAATTATTCCTAAAGGCCTCTTCTAAAAACTTAGCCAATTCCATAAGATGCAATTTCATGTATCCTACAGATGGCGAAGCTGCGCGTGGGCGTCCAACATATCGAGCACGCTTACATTTATGATTTATACTGGTAAGAACCTTCTCAATTCTGGGCTCTACAAAATAGAAGCCTCCCATGTTTTCATGCTCTTCCTGACACCATATAACATCAGCATTCTTATATTTCACTAATTCATCCGCCAGATATTTTGCTGGGAAAGGATAGAGCTGTTCCATTCGGATGATAGCAATATCATTGGCCTTCAGTTCCGCACGTTTTTCATAGAGATCATAGTAAACTTTACCGCTACAGATAATTACTCTTCTCACCTTGTCAGAGGCCGCGATCTTTTCAGTCTCTCCTATTACGGGCTGAAACCTTGTTCCTTCAGATAATTCTTCAAGCTTTGAGACTGCAAGTTTATGTCTGAGAAGTGACTTTGGTGACATAACTATCAGAGGCTTGCGGAAGTTGCGATGCATTTGCCGGCGCAGGATATGGAAGAATGAAGCTGGAGTAGTGCAATTTGCCACTTGTATATTATCGCGGGCA
>Ga0206827_1130_pt1 | contig 15590 bp, 15 predicted proteins | sample Alteio_BWOrgCont_77_FD_152852 | JGI IMG/M metagenome (GOLD analysis project Ga0206827, IMG submission 152852) | Enriched cells from forest soil in Barre Woods Harvard Forest LTER site, Petersham, Massachusetts, United States -... | ecosystem: Environmental > Terrestrial > Soil > Temperate forest >...
CGGAATTCTCAGCATGGGCTGGAGAGGATCGGCGCGGCATTGGAAACGCTATCATACGGCCTATCTGTTGATGGCGGGACTTGCGACACCGCTGGTTCTCTCCGTGCATACAATTGTCAGCTTCGATTTTACTATTGCCATCGTGCCCGGCTGGCATTCTACGATCTTTCCTCCTTATTTCGTCGCCGGTGCCATCTTCTCCGGATTCGCCATGGTATTGACGCTCTCTATCCCTCTCCGGGCAATCTATGGCTTGCAGAGCTACATTACCGACCGCCATCTCGAAAATATGGCAAAGGTCATGCTGGGCACTGGGCTGATTGTTGCGTATGGTTACCTCATTGAGGGATTCATGGCCTGGTACGGCTGCAACCGATATGATCGTTCGATCCTCATCACGCGCATGACCGGTCCTTACTGGCCAGCCTATTGGTCGCTGATCTTTTGCAACATCGTAGTTCCGCAAATTCTGTGGTCAAAGTGGGCGCGTTCGACGACGTGGATTCTGTTCGTGGTCTCGATCATCGTCAACATAGGCATGTGGCTGGAACGATTTATCATCGTCGTTACCAGTCTGCACCGCGACTTCCTTCCATCCTCCTGGGGCATGTACTATCCGACGTTCTGGGATCTGGCAACATACTTCGGAACTATCGGTCTTTTCTTGACGCTGTTCCTGCTCTTCATTCGCGTCCTTCCTATGATTTCAATTTCTGAAATGAGCGAACTGGTCACGGAACATGCGGCCGAAAAGGCAGCGTCGAAATCCAGCGGAGAAGCACCGTGAGCGCATCGCATACGGAAAAGACAGCGTTCTACGGCTTGCTGGCCGAATACAGCACGCCCGAACAGCTCGTGAAAGCCGCTCAACGCGCGCAGCGGGACGGCTACAGGCTGGACGCGTTCAGCCCGTTTCCTATTGAGGGACTTGCCGAGGCAATCGGATTCCCGCGCACCCGTCTGCCAGTGCTGGTATTCTGCGGTGCCGTCTTGGGCGGATTGGGCGGTTTTGCGCTGGAGTATTATTGTTCCGTAATTGCATATCCGATCAATGTTGGCGGGCGGCCGTTGAACAGTTGGCCATCGTTTATACCTATTGCCTTTGAAACTACAATTCTTTGCGCGGCATTTACCGCCGTGCTTGGAATGTTGTTTCTAAATGGGCTCCCAATGCCCTATCATCCTGTCTTTAATGTCCCGCGATTCGCGGCTGCGTCGCGTGACGGCTACTTCCTGCTCGTTAGAAACACCGGCCAAGGTTTCGATAAGACTCAGGCAAGCGACTTGCTGCGCGAGTCGGGAGCTTTGGAAGTATCGGAGGTCGCACCATGAAAACGCGCCTTCCACTTCTCCTGCTCAGCCTGCTCGTGCTAAGCTCCTGCGAAGACAGCATGCACGACCAGTCGCGCATCAAGCCCCTGGAGCCGTCTCCGTTCTTCGAAGACCAACATTCCTCGCGAGCTCCAATTGAGGGCACTGTCGCGCGTGGACATTTGAATGAGGACGCCGAGTTTTATACAGGGAAAAAGGATGGTATGTTTGTTAGCAAGATGCCAGTTGCTCTTACCCATGACACTCTTTTGCGCGGCCAAGAGCGTTTCGACATTTATTGCGCGCCATGCCACGGCGCAGATGGATATGGCAAAGGTATCATCGTTCGGCGCGGCTTTATTCAGCCGCCGTCGTACCATTCGCCTGAACTCCGCGCCCAACCCGATGGCTATTTGTTCGATGTCATCTCTCACGGCAAGGGCGCCATGTATTCCTACGCCAGTCGCGTTAACGTAGCTGACCGCTGGGCCATTGTGAGCTATATCCGTGCTTTACAATTGAGCCAAAATTCTCATTTGACGGACATCCCCGACTCGGACCGAAAATTACTGGAGGACAGCAAATGAATTCCTCCAACGCGCTTCCCGCAAAAATGTTTTCGGTTACTATCGGAGTGGGTTGCATAGGCCTGGCCGCAAGTGCCATCGGAGCTATTTTCGATCTGCCACATGCGCTTCAAAGTTACCTGCTGGCCTTTGTCTATTGGAATGGCCTTTCGCTTGGCGCTTTGGGACTGTTGTTGCTGCAATACGTGACGGGAGGCGAATGGGGCCGCGCGATTCGCCGGACCGTGGAGGCGGCCAGCCTCAATCTGCCCATTATGGCTCTTTTCAGCATTCCAGTGTTCGCAGGAATAAGCCGCATCTTTGTCTGGGCGGTGCATCCGTCGGCTCGTGTCAATACGGACTATTTAAACGCGCCGTTTGTCATCGTTCGTGCGATTATCTATTTCGCAATCTGGTCGGTACTTTCCTGGCGCTTGAGGCGCTTGTCGCTGTTGCGTGACAACGGAAGTTATAGCGGCAATGGATGCGAAAGCGTGAGTGGCATCGGCTTGGTTCTCTATGTTTTGACAGTGAGCTTTGCATCCATCGATTGGATCATGTCGCTTGAACCGGATTGGTCCTCAAGTATTTTTGGAGTATTGGTCATGGTCGGACAGGGGCTTGCCGCGATGGCCGGTTGCATCGCAGTGTTGCGTTTGGCGCCTGCGGGCGACAGCCTGACTGACGACGTGCGCCATGACTTGGGAAATCTGTCGTTCATGTTTGTCTTGCTATGGGGCTACATGGCCCTTTCACAATATTTGGTAGTCTGGTCTGGAAATCTGCCTGAGGAGATTCCCTGGTACCTGCATCGGCATGAAGGTGGTTGGACTTTTGTAGCCGGCGCGCTGATACTATTTCATTTCGCGCTGCCATTCTTTCTGTTGCTTTTTCGTTCAGTTAAACGGAGCAAGAGTCGCCTTTATATGGTAGCAGTTATGATCCTCGTCATTCATTTTGTAGATTGTTACTGGCTTATCATGCCGGCTTTTCGCCCCGAAGGACCGGCGCCAAGATGGCTGGATGCGGCGGCCATGATTGGAATCGGCGGAATTTGGATCGGCATGATGACTCATTGGCTGAACAGCGCGCCCCTCTTTGTAAAAGAAAGCAAAACCGTTGAACACGGAGCGGCGGCGCACGCGGGAGGTTCCCAATGAATGAACCTCACGTCAAATTTGAGCGCCGTGACATCGTTGCGCGATATGTGTTTTATTTTGCGGGCGCTATGATAGTCCTGGCAATTCTGATGCAATTCGGCTTGTCTGCGCTGGCGTCGATCTTTACCCGAATGGATGGAGGAACGGAGCGTCCCGTAATTTCGAACGCGAATCGTCCGCCGGAACCGCAATTGCAGGAAGATGAAGCCGCGGACTTGGCCGCGGTTAAACATGATGAGACAACGCGCCTCAATAGCTATGGCTGGATTGATCGGAGGGAAAATCGAGTGCATATTCCCATCGATCGCGCGATGGATGCTATAACGAAAAATGGATTGCCGCATTGGGACCATGAGAACGCCAAGAACTCGAAGCAGCAAGATGGCAACGATGCTCCGAAAACGGAGGCTCCAAAATGAGGACAGCAATTCAGGCGCTTCTCATGGCAAGCCTCGCGTGCGTGTCCGCCATTCGCGCGGAGGATGCAAACGCGATAGCAAATCGGCTCCGGTTCGATCAGAATCTCGGCCAGCAGGTGTCGCTTGATTTGCTTTTTTGCGACGAGCACGGAAAACAGGTGAAGCTGCGCGATTATTTCGAAAGCAGACCGGTCATTATGATGCTTGGATACTATCGGTGCAGGATGCTATGCAGCACAGTTGCGGATGGGTTGACGCGATGCCTGCGAACGCTGCCTTTGGAGCCGGGGCGCGATTTTGAAATTTTAACAGTCAGCATCGATCCGGACGAAATACCACAACTGGCGTTGGAAAAGAAGGAATCGTACGTGCAAGCCTACAATCATCCGGCCGCAAGCGAACATTGGCATTGCTTGACAGGGCCAAAAGAATCCAGCGAGACACTGGCCAAAGAGATAGGTTTCAAGTACTTTCGCGACGCGGCGAGCAATCAATTTGCTCATGCCAGCGCTGTTTATATTCTTTCACCCGCCGGCAAAATCACGCGGTACTTTTTTGGCGACGAATACAATGCACTCGACCTTCGTCTTGCGATAGCCGATTCGCAACAAAATCGAACGGGCTCGTTACAGGAACAGATATTGAGGCTGTGCTATAACTATGACCCAACAACAGGACGTTATGGCTTTGCCATCATTAATATTTTGCGCGCGGGTGGAGTGCTGACGGCGGCGGCTCTGGCAACGTTTATCGTGTTGAGTCTCCGCCAAGAGAGACAACGCGCGGCTGCTTCAGTAGGGAGGGCCTAGCGCGTGGAACCTCACTTGGCAGCCGGACAGTTTCAATTGTTCCCAGATCAGGCATCGACGTTTGCGGCTCACGTCGATGCACTGTTTTTCTTTCTTTTGGCGATAACCGCCTTCTTTTCGATTCTGATAGCCGGATTGATTATTTATTTCTCTATTAGGTACCGCCGCAGTGCTTCTTCGGTGCCGCATACGCATGGTGAGCCGGCATGGCTTGAGCTCACATGGACTATTATTCCTTTTTGCATCACGATGGTCATTTTTGTTTGGGGCGCGCGCCTGTTCGCCCTGGCATTTCATCCGCCTGCCGATGCCATGAACATCTACGTTGTCGGAAAACAATGGATGTGGAAAGTGCAGCATCCGCAGGGACGGCGGGAGATCAACGATCTGCATGTGCCATCTGGCCGCGCAGTCCGATTGATCATGACCTCGCAGGATGTCATTCACGATTTCTATATTCCCGCTTTTCGCGTCAAACAGGATGTTTTGCCTGGACGGTATACCTCGGAATGGTTCGAACCTACGCAGCCCGGCGAATATCACTTGTTCTGCGCACAATACTGCGGCACGTCGCACGCAGATATGATAGGCACTGTTTTCGTCTTGGAGCCTTCGAAATACGCCGCTTGGCTGGCGGAATCGTCAACAGGCAAGTCGATGGGCGACACCGGGGAAACTCTCTACCGTCAATTCGGCTGCAATGCTTGTCATGGCACACGGGCACCCACGCTCGCCGGCCTGTTTCGGAGCACAGTCAAGCTTGAGAACGGGCAAACCGTGCTGGCCGACGAATCCTACCTTAGGGAATCGATCCTCGCTCCACGCGCCAAAATCGTATCGGGCTATTCTACGATCATGCCTACCTATAAAGGTCAAATCAACGAAGAACAGCTCTCGCAGATCATTGAGTACATTAAATCGCTGCGCGATTTTCGCGCACCTGAGCCGGAGAATAAGCCATGAACGCAAGCACGCAGACCTTGCCTGTCGCGGTCGTTTTTCAGCGCGCTTCGCCAAGCTACCTGAACGACGGGTATTCCGTTCGGTCGTGGCTCTTGACACGGGACCACAAGCGCATCGCGATTCTGTACATGATTTCGATCACCTTATTCTTTTTTATTGGCGGAGCGGCGGCTGTCTTATTTCGCGTTCATTTGTTGACGCCAAGCGGCGCGCTATTTCAGCCTGAGACTTACAACAAGCTCTTTACCATTCATGGCGTCGTGATGGTTTTCTTTTTCTTGATTCCCTCCATTCCGGCAGTCATGGGCAATTTTCTCGTGCCTTTGATGATTGGCGCAAAAGACTTGGCGTTTCCGCGATTGAATCTTGCCAGTTGGTATGTCTTAATGGCGGGCGGGGCTTTTACCGTTTACGCCGCGATCGCCGGGGGCATCGACACCGGTTGGACATTCTATACACCTTACAGCACGATGTTTTCGAATACCAACGTTATTGCCGCCGCGGCGGGTGTGTTTATTACCGGATTTTCGTCGATTCTGACCGGGTTGAATTTCATTGTCACCATTCATAGGATGCGCGCGCCGGGATTGACCTGGTTTCGTCTGCCGTTGTTTATCTGGGCGATGTATGCAACCAGCGTGATCATGGTGCTGGGAACGCCTGTCCTCGCGATGACGCTCTCGCTCGTGGGAATCGAGCGCATCTTTCGCGTGGGTATCTTCGATCCCGCGCTGGGCGGCGATCCTTTGCTATTTCAGCATCTTTTCTGGTTTTATTCCCACCCGGCCGTCTACATTATGATCCTCCCGTCCATGGGCGTCGTGAGCGAGATAATACCTTGCTTCGCGCGGAAACGCCCCTTTGGATACAAGTTCATCGCGATGGCAAGCGTGGCTATTGCCATGCTCGGCTTCCTCGTCTGGGGACACCACATGTTTGTCTCCGGACAATCGATGTACGGTGGTATTGTGTTTTCGTTTTTGAGCTTTTTCGTGGCGATCCCTTCGGCTGTCAAAGTTTTCAATTGGACTGCTACGCTGCACAAAGGTTCGATTAGTCTTCAAACTCCCATGCTGTATGCCCTGGGATTCATCGGCCTGTTTACGTTTGGGGGATTGACGGGGTTGTTTCTCGCATGTCTGGGCGTAAACATCCATGTGACTGGCACGTATTTTATCGTCGCACACTTTCATTACATCATGGTTGGCGGAGCGGTGATGGGTTATCTTGGAGCGATACATTTTTGGTGGCCCAAAATGACCGGGCGCACCTACTCGGAGTTTTGGGGACGCATTTCCGCGGCCATTATTTTTATTGGATTTAACCTGACATTTTTTCCGCAATTCATTTTAGGCTATTTAGGGATGCCGCGCAGATACTACGCGTACCCAGCCGAGTTTCAGGTGCTCAACGTCATGTCCACGGCGGGTGCATCGATACTGGGAATTGGTTTTGTCCTGCCTTTGATCTACTTCTTATGGTCACTAAAATACGGAAAGCGCGCAGGCCCGAATTATTGGAATGCAACGGGCTTGGAATGGACCACGGCGTCGCCGCCCGAAACGGAGAACTTTGACGTGACACCGGAAGTCGTCACGGAGCCCTATGCGTACGAACTAAAGGAGGCGATCGATGCCGGCGGATTACACTGAAATTCCGGAAGCAGCCTTTGAGAACATCGAGCAGCAGCGCGACGCGTCCAAGCTTGGCATGTGGGTATTCCTGTGCACTGAGGTTATGTTTTTTGGCGGATTGTTCCTGGCATACTGCGAATACCGTCATTTGCATCCGGATAGTTTTGCGGCGGCCAGTTCGCATTTGAGTTGGATGCTCGGCAGTGTCAATACAGTCGTATTGCTGGCAAGCAGTCTTACCGTTGCGCTCGCGGTGCGAGCCGCCAGTCTGCGAAGCGCCGGAACTGTGAATCTGTTTCTGGTTGCGACCGTACTTTTGGGCATTGCGTTCCTTTCAATTAAAGGCTTTGAGTATTATACCGACTATCGGGAAGGGCTGATTCCTGGCAGTTCATTTACATACTCTTCTTCTCAACCAGGCGTACAGGCTCGTGAAGTCGAGATGTTCTTCATGCTGTATTTCATCATGACCGGCGTGCACGCGTTTCACATGATCATTGGAATCACGGCCTTTATTGTCCTGATAGCCATGTCACGCCAGCGCGCGCTTTCACTCCAAACAATCGAGAACGCAGGACTATACTGGCATTTTGTGGATGTCATCTGGATCTTTTTGTTTCCACTCCTTTACCTGGTGGGCCATCACTGATGTCACACGCGATTGTTTCGCTTCGCAGTTACCTGCTGGTGTTCGCCGGATTGCTGGTGTTGCTTGGAGCGACGGTGGGAGCGTCGTTTCTTGAACTGGGAATATGGGCGCTGCCGGCGGCAATGGCGATTGCCTGCGCAAAAGCATTGCTAGTGGCCGCGTTTTTCATGCATTTGCATCAGGAGAACTCGCTCGTCCGACTGGTCGCGTGCGCGGGACTGTTCTGGCTTGGCATTATGGTGATGCTGGCAATGAGCGACGTGTTGACCCGTTTGTAAGCCAATTGCGTTTGGCTTCTTCGATCTCATCTCGTTTGACTTGCGGATTTCTTCTCAGGCGAGTGTTTCTTTTTCTGGGCCTCAATGACCATTTTGTGAGTCTCGTCACCCACCCATATATCCGTGCAATTAGAAGGTTTTCCGGGTAGCTCGCCTGTCACATTTACCAATAGTGAATCGCCCGGTTTCAAATCTTCGATTTTGATTGCTTGCTCTCGCTTCCAAATGCGGGTATTGCTACCGACCAATAGCATCATGCGGGCAATATCGGCCGGCTTTTCCATGTCGCCGTTGTAGTTTTTCACCTCGGGCAGTTGACGCGCGACAATTAGCTTTCCAGCCGCAGCTAATACAGTCTCAATGCGATAGGTAACAGCATTGGCAACCAGGAAACTAAATTCGTCTCGAACCAGGCTGGCCTTCGTAAATGCGCCATGCTCATCCTGATAGAGATTGAGCCAGCAACGCATCCCCGCGGGAATATCGGCGAGCGACGCATCGGCTCCAAGATATTTGACCGAGCCGTCCGGAATCACCGAGAAATCAAGCGATTCACCCGATCGATCGACACGGATTTGTCCGGTGCGCGGCACATCGCCGGCCTTTACCCATTCGCCGATGACTACATGCTCGGAAAATGGCGGCGGCAATTCGCCGGGCTTGAGGCGATACCACGGCAGCGCACCGTTGCCATAATCCGTTCGAAATGGAAACAGCACGGGATATTCTTTAGCTGTGTTTTCGACAATCTCCGAATCCAACAGCCGTCCATACCCATAACCCATGAGGCTCTCGCCAAAAGGCGGATCTTTCATTGGCCAGCCCGCGCCAAAAATGCGAACGATGCGGCCTTTGCGAAAGCCTTCAAGCATGTTTGCGACTTTGAGAACGAGACGCACGCCGCTGTTACCGTAGCAATCCTGTGGGACTTCTTGAATCTCGACGACTTGCGCGCGGTCGTTGTCCGTGGGCGGATTCCACGTGCGCAGTTCATCATTGGCAACGACGACATTGACGTTTCTACCAGCAACAATGTCGCCCATGTAAGTCTTCTTGAAGTTCGCCGCATCGCCGCTGAAAAGCGTCACGACCATCTGGTTGCCATCAGTTTTATCGACCCAGCCCGGCACGCCGCGCTTCTTGGTGAATTCGATGAACTTTTTCCGTTGATCTTCAATAGCTTTCGCGCCTGCGGCGGCAGCAACTTCCTCGCGCATTGTTGCCAACCGCGTAAAATCGCCCTTGGTATCTTGATAAAGAAAAAACGTGAAGTGAGTGCCAAGCGGCAGGTCTCGCAGATCGGCTTCGGCGCCCGAGTAAATAATAGAACCGTAGGGCAATAGGTTGAAATCCTTCAATTCAGCCTGAACGGTTCTAAACTGTCCACTGCGATGAATGAAGTCGGCATTGACCAACTCTCCGCTGATGCAGTGCGCTGAGCTGAGCGGCGGAAACTCCAACAAACTGGGTTGATACCATGATAGGCTCGCGTTGGCGGTATCGGTGCGGAAGGAATAGCGCGGATCGATCTTCGCATCGTCGCCAGCGTGCAATAATCCCGCCAAAATGGCAAGCAACAATACAACCCACTTCATGCGAGCACCTCGGAAACGGGCGCAAGGCTGTCTACGAATTTCTCTGTTGTCACTCCCATCTTTTGCAGCATCGTCAGCATGAGATTGCTGAGACGCGCCTTTTCGTCTTTGGGCTTTCCACAGAGCGATCGCCATTCGTCGTAGCTGAGCGTATACTCGCCGTTCAAGTGTGGCTTGTTGTAGTCGATATGCTGGCCATGCTTAAATCCCATACCACGGCCGCCGGCAAGCAAGATAGGCAGGTTGCTGTTCGCGTGACTATGGCCGTAGCTCATGCCGCTTCCAAAGAGCACCATCGTGCGATCCAACAATGCTTCATCGCCATCTTTGACACCGCCCAACTCATTTAGGAAGTGAGCAAACTGTTCCATGATGAACGCGTCGCTTTTCGCCAGCCGTTCAAGCACCACAGGATCGCCGTTGTGATGCGAAAGATTGTGTCGCGCTTGCGTGATTCCGATTTCAGGAATCGCCAATCCATTGCCTTCGCTGCCATTCATGTAGGTCACGACGCGCGTGGCATCTGTCCGCAGTGCAAGCACAATCAGATCGAACATCGTTCGCCAATACTCGCCGGCCTTCGATCGTGGCACATCGCGTTGAAATGGCTCGGCAAGTTTCTTATCGATCTTAGGCTTTGGAATATCCAGCCACGCGTCCAGACGTTCGGCGCGCAGCTCGACATCGCGCACGGAATGCAGGTATTCATCGAGCTTGGTTTTGTCATCTTTGCCGAGCTCCTGCCGCAGCGCATTAGCTTCGCTGTAAACAGAATCCAACACGCTCCGGCGCATACCTAACCGCGCGCGTTGCGCGGCGAGGCCACCTTTTTCGTCGCCGAAAAGCCGCTCGAAAATATGGCGCGGATTGTCCTCTGCTGGCAGCGGAACGCCATCGCGCGAAAAAGCAAGCGTGGTCGAATTCAGCGGGCGTCCAGTGCCTGAACTAATCGACAATTCGAGCGACGGAAAACGCGTATGCTGGCCCGTAAGTTCCGCCATGAGCTGATCGCAGGAGATGGTGTTCTCATACTTGCGCGCGCTCTGAGCATCGATCTTAGCACCCGTCAGCCACGTGTCCGCGCAGACATGCGCCTGTCCCAAACCATTAGGATGATGCAGCCCGCTGAAGACCGTAAAATCGTCGCGGTGCTTGGCAAGCGGTTGCAGAGACGGAGAGAGTTCAAATTCGCGTCCGGGCCTGGTCACTTGCCATGCCATGCCATTGACACCGTTTGGAATATAGACAAAAACCGCGCGCCGCGGTTTCTCCGCGCCATCTGCGCTCGCGCGAAACGGCTGCATCGCGTTGAGCAATGGCAGCGCGACGCTGGCGCCCAGCCCACGCAGAAAGTGACGGCGCCCAATTAGCCAGCGCTGGTTGATGACGTTGCTCATGGTTAGCTTTCGTTAATGTGCCGCCGGAGTTTGGCCGGCGTGTTTCTGAAACCGCGTATCCTTGCCTTGCTCTATATACCCCGGAACCCATTCGTCGAGCACATTTTCGCGTGAACGCCGCGTTCATTGGCGCCTTAAGCTACTCTTTCTTTATTGGTTTTAATGACTGAACGATGGCGTCAATGTCTTTGGAGTATATTTCATAGTCGCTTTTGGGCTCTAATATCTGGATCAAATATTTCTTGTGAGCCTTGACCGTGATGTAGTCTGTGCGTTGATAGCGAGCGTTGGTGTGCTCGTGGTCGAAGTAGAAAGTGAATTTCTTCGCGTTATTCCCGGCCAGCTTGGTTTCAATGTCCTCGACCTGCTCGTAATTCTTATATATTAGGCGAAGTTCGGCGTGCAATACTGTATCCTCCCATTTTAACAGTGCGGCGTCGCTACTGTCGACGATGTTCTTTTCAACATTGGTAACAACGCCGCCGTTTTCCTCATCGACTGTTAAGATTACGATTGCACCAAACTTGGCTCCGGCTGCAACGGGCGACTTGCCCTCTGCGGTCCCTTTTGCTGGGTGTTCGTTCACGATCCACGTGTCCGGAAACGTAATCTCAAAAGCAAGCTCTTTGTTAGTGACAGTCTTATCCGCACCGCGCGAAATACAACATGAAAACGCGATGACGATTAATGTAAGTATCCTCATCATTTCTTTCCCTTCATCGCTTAAGAAACAGCGGACTCGTCACCAACGTCTCAATCAAAGAAGCCAATTTGTAGTCATTTATCTTAGCTTGCTCAGCAACACGTCTCAATTCCGTCCGATCGCTGAACGTCATCCCGCGCCGCAATGCATAGGTAGCCAGTTTCTCGCAAAACGCCGACCCAAACTTGTCCACCTCATCGAGCAGCAAGCGTTTGAGCCCGGCAGAATCGGTGAAGTTGCGGCCGTCCGGCAGTTCTCCGCTGGGATCGAGCTTGGGATCGGCTCCGGTGCCATCTTTGACGGCCTCGACCGTCCTCCAGCGCCCGATCGCGTCGTAGTTATCGAACGCAATGCCCAGCGGATCGATCTTGCGATGACAGGCGTTGCAGTTGGCGTCCGAGCGGTGCTGTTCGAGTTTCTGGCGAACGGTGGTCTTTGGCGCGTTGGGCGCGGGTGTATTGTTTGCCAATGATCGACTCCAGCAGCCACACTCCGCGATGCACCGGCCGATGGCGCGTGCCGTCGGACGTGAGGCTCAACACCGACGCCTGCGTGAGCAAGCCGCCGCGATGATCCTCCGGCTTCAGCGCCACGCGCCGCAGTTGCTCGCCCTTGACTCCGTCGATGCCATAGTGCTTCGCAAGCCGCTCGTTCAGCATCGTCCAATCGGAATCGAGGAATTCGCGCAGGCTGGCGTTGCGCCTCAACACGTCGCCAAAGAATCCCACGCTCTCGCGGATCATGCTTTTTTCGAGGTTCTCGTCGTAATCGGGATAGAGCACTTTATCGGGCGTGAACATCCCGACGCGGCGCAATTGCAGCCACTGATACGGAAACGCGTCCGCAAACTCGGCCGCTTTCGGATGGGCCAACATGCGCTGAACTTCCGCATGAAGCGTCGCCGAGCCATGCAATTTATTCGCGCGCGCCAATTCGATCAACCGCGCGTCGGGCATGGAACTCCACAGAAAATACGAGAGCCGCGACGCCAGTTCCCAGTCCGTCAACTGCGTGGACGGCGCTTCGATGGAACCCTCTTCGAGATACAGAAAGTTCTTCGAGCAGAGCACCGCCAGCAGCGCGGTCTTGACCGACAGCTCGAAATTCGTCCCGAATTTCTGCCCCTGTTCGAACAGTTTTACGAGGCGATCCGCTTCGCCGCTCCGCAAAGGCCGCCGCCACGCGCGCTCGGCGAAGCGCGACAAAATTTCGCGCGCGTACGCCGCGTCCTTCGTCGCTTTTTCATCGAAGAAAATCTGACGATGCGCCGCGGTCGGCCAGGAATCAACAATCGGGCCTTCCCAATCGATCGAATCGAGCAATAAGAAGGGGACGATCGGCTTGCCGTCGTCGTCGGTGAATTTTAACTGCCAGGGCATGCGCGCCTTCAGACTCGCGAAAGCAATCGGCGCCGGACCGGGCCGCGAGCGCCGCGCTTCAGGATTCGGCCCCGGAACAGCGTTGACGATGCGGATCGGATGTTTTCCCGCGGGCAGATGCGTTTTGAATTCGATCGTGACCGGCTTGTCTTCCGGCGCCTCAATATCCTGTTCGAACAACACTCGGCTGATGTCGCCTGCGTAAAGCCGCAAGCGCGGCGCCGGTCCGTTGGCTGGGCGGAGGCCGCTGATTTTAACGCGCACGAGGTACTCGCCCGCCGTTTTGATGTCCACCGTGTGATCGTCGAGCGCGCCATTGTTCGGAACGAGATCGACGCGCACTTTGTCGGCGATGCCGCGCGCTTTGTACTCCTTTTCGAAGCCCGTCCATCCGCGCAATTCAAACGGCGACCAATGGATAACCTCGCGTTTCGGCTGAGGTCCCAGCGAGAGCGCCTCGTTCAAAACGGTCTCGGCGGCATTCAGATATTTTTCGACATGCGCCGGCGACAAGGTCAAAACCGTGCCAATGCGCTGAAAACCCTGCCAGTCGGGATCTTCCGGCAGCCCGGTCGGATCGGTGACATCGAATGTCACGCCGAGCAGATCGCGGATCGTGTTGGCGTATTCCTCGCGAGAAAGTTTGCGGAACGAAACTTTCTCGCCGGTCCCCGCCTGCTTCGCCGCTTCCGCCTCGTGAAGCTGCCCGGCAATCCACTCCGAAACGCGCGCCACGTCGTCCGGTTTTGGGCGCGGCTCTTTCGCCGGAGGCATGTCGCCGGAGTTCAGCCGATTCATCACCTCTTCCCAATTCGCCATGATCTTGGGAGAATCCAAATCCAGAGGCAAAGTGTCCAAACGCAGATCGCCCTTCTGCTTCTTCTCGCCGTGGCAATGCGCGCAGTGCTCGGCAATAAAAGGTCTGACCCACGTCGCAAGCGGAGAGTTCGCCGCCGCCGATTCACCGCCACGCAGAGCGCCAAATCCGATGAAGCCGGCGATCAGCAGGCAAGCGCGTGCACCGAAAGAAAACAATGGGCAATCCATGCCAATTCATAAACCGCCGCGTCGCGTACTTGCCTTCTTTTTCAGGAAATGCGGAGTGTCCCCAATCGTCGAAAATCCGCAACCTGATCCAACAAGCCGACTTCAAAACTGCACATCGAGGTGTGTGGCACGAGCAGCAGCCGGACTGCTGCCCGTGCCGGATCGAGTTGAGGCGCGAGAATCAGAACACATTTACATCGGCAGGAAGATATTTGGAAGCCGTGTGCCGCTCGCCGATTGACGCAAATCCCAATGCAACCGGGGCTTCAAAAGTGCACATTGGGAGGTGTGTACCATGGGCAGGCCGAAGCCGGTATACACCGGCGCGGGCCTGGGTCGGGCATGGCTCACGCGTCTTTCCGCGCCGCGCGGCGGCGGATCAGACATTCGCACCCGAACCAGACGACGAAAAGAATGACTAACGCTATGATCAGATCGATGGAAATGTGCAGATAATTCGGTGAATAGGAGGTCCAATTTTGTTTGATGGTGCCGCGAGTTTCTGAAAAAACTTCGGTTTCTGACAGCGAGACTATTGGCCAACCATAAGTGTAATGAGACCAAAATAATCCCATATCGCCATAACCATCCTCCAAGCTTCGCGCGACATTCCCCCAAATCAACATCCCCGCGACAAACATCAGCACAATGGCCGTTGAGAGATGAACCTGAAAGCGCTTGCGGCGTGGTGGCTCGGGCATTGGCTCACGTTCCCTTCCGCGCCGCGCGACGACGGATCAGCCATTCGCAGAGGAACCAGACGGCGAAGAGAATGAACGCCGCCAAAAACACGTCAACCGCTGCCAAACCATAAATCACCTCGTATTTCGGCGATATGAGTTTGGACGTTCCTTCACGAATAAGATGTTTGCTATGTAGCGCCGGCGCGGGCCAGCCGTAGTCGCTAACGTGCCAATTCCACGGAAACTCTCCGAAATCATGCGTTCGCTCCATCGTGTTTATCCAAACCAACACCCCTGCGACAAACATCATCACAACAGCCGTCGAAAGATGAACTTGAAAGCGCCCGCGGCGCGGCGGTTCGGGCATGGCGCACGCTCCCTTCGTTCCCGCTCACTGGCTGCCCACGCCTTTGACTCGCATCTGAAGCGTATAAACACATTTGCTCGCCGTGATGAAAAGCGTATGGCGGTCTTTTCCGCAAAAACACACGTTCCCCGTCCACGGTTCCTTCACATCGATGTGCTGGATCTGTTTGCCCGTCTTGTCGAAAACGGTCACGCCTTTGCCGGTGAGATACACGTTGCCTTCGTCGTCGATGGTCATGCCGTCCGATCCGAGCGAACAGAAGAGCTTCTTGTTCGTCAACGATCCATCCGGCTGAATGTCATAGACGTACGTCTTATTTCCGCCGATGTCCGAAACGTAGAGCGTCTTGCCATCCGGCGTGCCGATGATGCCGTTGGGCTGTTTCATGTCGTCCACCACGCGCGTCACTTTTTGATGGTCCGGCGTCATGTAGTAAGTCGCCTGTTTATCCTGCTCGATCGGCCCGCGCTTCCAATAATCGCGCTTGTAATACGGATCGGTGAAGTAAACGCCGCCGTCCGGCCGCAGCCAGACATCGTTGGGACCGTTCAGCAACTTTCCCTGATAATCCTTGACGACAACCGTGGATTTTCCCGCCGCGTCGATGATCCACAATTCATTTTTTTCATC
>Ga0206827_1131_pt1 | contig 15494 bp, 13 predicted proteins | sample Alteio_BWOrgCont_77_FD_152852 | JGI IMG/M metagenome (GOLD analysis project Ga0206827, IMG submission 152852) | Enriched cells from forest soil in Barre Woods Harvard Forest LTER site, Petersham, Massachusetts, United States -... | ecosystem: Environmental > Terrestrial > Soil > Temperate forest >...
ACACGAGACGGCGATCGAGATGCCGATCGATCCGGACGTGCGGCCGGAAGGCTCGTTCTCAATGCGCGGGCATTCGGTCGGCGGTTATGGCAGCGTGACGACGAACAAGGTCATCGCGTCGCTGATGGGCGATCTTTTTGGCGTGCACGTGCAGGCGTATCCGAAATACGGTTCGTCAAAGAAGGGCTTGCCGACGACGTATTATCTGACCGTCGCGGAAGAGAAAATCCGGACGCATTGCGAGCTGGAGAACGTCGAATTCATTCCGCTCAACGATGTGAATGCGCTGAATCTGGGCGACACGCTGCGCGGTTTGGCGCATGGCGGAATCATTTTCCTGAACACCAACAAGGCCAATCCGGCGGACGTGTGGAAAGCGATTCCGAAATGGGCGCAGGACCGCCTGCGCGCGAAACAGGCGCGGGTGATGGCGCTGGACACGTTCAAGATCGCCGACGAAGTCGCCACGAACGCGGAGTTGCAGATTCGCATGATGGGCGTGGTGCTGGTCGGCGTGTTCCTCAAGGCGACGCCGTTCGCGGAACGGCACAAGATCGGGTACGAGCAATTGATGGTGTCGGTCGAGAAAGCGATCCGCAGTTATTGGGGCAAGCGCGGCGAGCAAGTGGTGCAGGATAATCTGACGTGCATCCGGCGCGGGTATGAGGAAGTTTTTGAGGTTCCGGCGGAGATGATACAGGGGAAGGCGGCTCTCGTGGCGACGGAGGCGGTGTCGGTGTAGGCCTTAGCCCCAACGGGGCGAAATAATGTAGCCCAGGGCAAGCGCTTTAGCGCGCAGCCCTGGGTCTAAACCCAGGCGATTTGAAAGCCCCAAAGGGGCGAGATAAGAGAGACGTGGAAGTCCGAGTAACGAATTGTAGCGAGACACCTATGTTAATGGCATTATTACACGGCAAACTTTCGCGCGAGCAGGAGAACATGGAGGATATCTTGACCTCCAATGTTTTCGGTGCGTTAAAGTATCTGCAGCCCAACGAAGGCCTATTGCCATTTCTTGCCCATGCACGCGCTGGTGGCAGCCTTCCATTCGCCGACTTTGTTGGGAGAAATCCGAAAATCACGTACCAAAAATTTTGGCCGTGGCATGAGCAAAAGGGATGCAATGGATGTGAACCGGATGTGGAGATTCATTTACAATTTGCTGATGGAAAGAAGTTCATTTTTTTTATCGAAGCCAAATACCGCTCCGGTAAATCCTCTGAGGAATGCGACGAAGAAGTTTTGGACGCAGAGCCCAAACCGCCGATTGACCAACTCGCGCGGGAATGGCATAATCTGATTCTCCTAGCGAAAGAAAGAGGTGCGACTCCGAAACTGGTATATTTGACGGCTGGAGTTGAAAATCCACACAAGGATATTGAAGCTTCCTCCGAGGCGTTTGCGTCAAAATGCCCCGGAGATGTACAAGCGTTTGATTGCGCTTGGCTGTCGTGGAGGCATTTGGCACAATCGATGCATAAATCGTCCGGTCCAATTCAATGTGACGTTCTGGACATGCTTGAAAAACTTAACCTTACTTTCTACCGGGGCATTCCGCACTTCCCACAGTTTACCGTGGGCGACTGGCGATTTGAGACGGAGCGGCATGCAATTCAACGAAATAAAGTTCCAACTCGTTCGGACAAGTTTGGTTGGTCGTTCGATGTGACGTTAGATCTCAATTGGAGATTTTCAGCATGAATGACACTGGAAAGAATATTGTTGCAGCCGTAAATGACTTTCAAGCGCTTTTCGACCAGATAGGCATTCTTCTCCAAACTGCCGATGCACAAATGGAGAAGCGTGAATGGCTTTCGAGAAGCAATCAATGCGTGTCCGTATCAACTTCGGTTGAAAATCCGGATAGGTGGTTTCCAAAGTTTATGTATCGAGTCTATTACCACAAACGCATTAAAAGCATCGTTGGTTTCGTTTCTATTCTGCTTAATGATGTCTTCGAAGATGCGCTTTTACCCGTTACAGAACCGTTGCTTTCTGCGGGGTGGTATGACTATGGAAAGGGGAATAAAGCAAGCAAGGGACAGTATCAAGGATGGACAGTTTGCCACGTAGACCACGTCAATCGGCGCGACGACGGCACAGTTATGCAAAATACGGATAAGAAATGGCTCGATTACGATAAATGGGGAATCGAGAGTTTTAACTCGCTTGCTTTGCCCTTGGTTTCGATTCAATCGGCAGAGGATTTGATTAAACGCGTCATTGTTCCGATCAATGAGCATTTGGAAAAGAGTGTGAAGTAACGCGCGTCTCTTATCTCGCCCCGTTGGGGCTTTGGGCGTTTTGTGTGGACGTGACCCAGGGCTGCGCGCTTCGCGCTTTGCCCTGGGCTACATTATTTCGCCCCGTTGGGGCTGAAAGGCCGGCTTGACGCCGGCGGTACAATTTGTTTCTTGCCGGTCTTCAACCGGCTGTCTCTTGGGCTTTGGGATCATCATGTAAACCTTTGATTGGGGTCTTTCATCATGGCTGTGTCTCCCGCTAAACTTCCGACGAATGCTGACGAGGTCGTCAACGTTTCGAATTTTATGGGCCGCATTATTCCTCTCTACGAGCAGGGAGTGGGCGACATTGAGCTGGAGGCGGACCTTGATACGGCTCGCTCGGCCATCCCCGCCGCTTCGGGCGGCGTGCGCGACTTCTCTTTCATTGCTCCCGAGATTCCGGAGTTCATTCCGGAGAATTGCGTGGGCTGCATGGACTGCGTGACCGAATGCCCGGACACCGCGATCCTTGCGAAAGTCATCCCGAAATCGCGACACGATACGTCGATGGCCGGCATGGCTCCCGACGCTCGCTTGGAAGTCGAGGCCGATTGGGCCAAGACGCGCAAATACTACGACGCGAGCGAGAAACAAAAGAAAGAGCCGGGGTACTTCGGCATCTTCATCGATCCGACGAAGTGCAAGGGCTGCGCGGAATGCGTCCAGGTCTGCGACGACCAAGCGCTCAAGATGATCAAGAAGACCGATTCCAACATGCCGCTGATCCAGCGCAAGTGGGATCACTTCAAACGCTCCGGCTCGACTCCCGACACGTACATCAATGAAAAGGTGCTGGCCGACATGATGCTGCGCGACAGCGCGCTGATGTACGTCGGCGGCGCGGGCAGTTGCGCGGGCTGCGGCGAGGCGACGTGCTTGCGGATGTTCATCGCCGCGACGTGTTTTGTCTATGGGCCGGAGAACGTCGGTTTGATTGCCGCGACGGGTTGCAACACCGTTTATACGTCCACCTATCCGTACAATCCGTATCGACTGCCCTGGTCGAATTCGCTTTTCGAAAACGCTCCGACGTACGCGATGGGCGTGCGCGCGAAGTGGGATCAGCAGGGCTGGGAGAAGAAGAAACTCTGGGTGATCGGCGGCGACGGGGCGATGATGGACATCGGCTTCCAATCGCTCTCGCGCATGTTGATGAGCGGCGCGGATATCAAAGTGATCGTGCTGGACACTCAGGTTTATTCGAACACCGGCGGACAGGCGTCGACGTCCACGTTCATGGGCCAGAACACAAAGATGAGCGTGCACGGGAAAGCGATCTCGGGGAAGACAGAGCGGCGCAAGGAACTGGCTCAGATCGTGATGGCGCATCCGGAAGTCTTCGTCGCTCAGACGACCGCGTCGCACGTCAACCACTTCTACAAAGCGATACTGCGTGCGAACGAATACAAAGGCCCGGCGGTGATTATTTGCTACACGACCTGCCAGCCCGAGCACGGCGTGGGCGATCATCTGGCCGGCGAACGTGCGCGGCTGGCGGTCGAATCGCGCGCGTTCCCGCTGATGATTTACGATCCCGCAAAAGGCGAACGGATGCGCGACCGGCTGGATTTGCGCGGCAATCCGATGCCGGACAAGGATTGGTACATCGATCCGAAGTCGAAGGAACGCGTCGATTTCATCACGTTTGCGCGCGGCGAAGGACGCTTCGAAAAGCACTTCGACAAGAACGGCACGCCGTCGCCGGAATTGCAAATGAGCAACATGGACCGGCGGCGAAATTGGCGGGCGCTGCAGGATTTGGCGGGAATGGAGTTGGAGAAGGCGCCCGCGCCGGTTGTGGTTCCCAGCGCGGCGAGCTGAAGTATTCATCGCAGAGGGCGCAGAGGTTCGCGGAGGAAAGATTTTGGAACAACGAATTTCGCGAATTTTCGCTAAAACGGCGAAGACAAGAGGGTTCATTAGCAAAGATTCGCGTGATTCGTTGTTTTGAATTCCACGGCGTCCAATGCGGAGGAATTAATTCTCTGGGAGCTTTGCGATTATGTATAACGAACTCAAGGCGCAGATCGCCGATCTTCTCAAACGCGCCCGTCCGCTGAAGTCGCAAACCGAGCGGCAGGTCGCTCAGTATCTCCAGGAAAACACGGGCGATGCGGCGGGATTTTTGACTCGTGCGGCGGAGATTCTTGAGGAGCATGAGTTGGAGATTTTGTTTGCTCCGATTTTTACTCCGACTTTGGAGGAGCAGGCGGCGGTTTCGGATTTGCTTTCGAGCTGGCGGCCGGACGCGGCGGATTTGACTCGCTTGATTTCGGATTTGTGTGCGGCTAAAGCGGTGGCGATTTTGCAGCTTACCGATGGCAGCGAGGTCAAACTGCCTCTGCATGAAGTCATGATTTCGCGCTTCGTGCGGCTGCTTCGTTTGGACCAGGCTCCGGATTTTAAAATCGCGGGGATGTTGCAGGACAAGCTTCCCAGCGAGATCTGCGGCGTGGCTTTGGCGCTGATGCGGCAGCGTGGCTTCACGCCCCAACGGCAGCAATGGCTGGCGTCGTTTCTCTGCCACATGGCCCGGCGCGCGCCGGTCACTGTGTCGGAAGTCGTCGAAGCCGCGCAATTCATTTCGGCGCAATCGGCGCTGGAAACGCCGGCGCTGCGCAAGGCCGCGGAGGATTTGGTTCGCGCGGCGAAGGGTTCGGCGGAGTACGCTCAGGTGGGCCGGATGTATTGGTCGCCGGACGTGGCTCAGCACCATCAATTCCGAGGCGAAGGGCGCGTGGATCGGGCGCTGGTCAAGCAGAAACTGCAGGAACTTGCGGCGCTGGAGACGATCGCGGCGGCGCTGGAGAGTTTCTAGTTCTTTGTTCTTGGTTCGGTGTTCTTTGTTTACTGATTTCCGAATTGAATGACCATAACGCGCGATTTGAAGAACGAAGAACAACGAACAATGAACAAAGAACAATGAACCCAGAACAAAAAACAACCCGCGACAAAGTCATCGCCGACACCGGATGGGGCGTGAAGCCGGACGACCAGCCTTCGAACCGCAATGAGGCTCGCGGGGCGGCGGATTTTGTTGTGTATAATCCCGATGAGCCGAACGTGATCCGCAATCTGTTGCGCATGCAGCGGCGCGGATTCAACACCGCCAACAAAGTCCGCGTCGAGCCGGGGAAGACGACGATCATCGACATCAACGGCGATCCGTTCGTGATCTCGGGATTGAGCTTCGGCGATCCGAAACTCGTCGATCTGCTGATGGACATCGGCGCGGCGTTCAGCCCTCAACAGATGCTCGACACGCCGGCGGATTTCAAAGGGATCCGCGAGTTTTCGCTGGGGCGCGTTTGGGCGTGGGGTGCGGAACGCTCGGGCGGATGATTTGCAATCACGCGCCCATTTTTGAAACGCAGATGAATGCGGATAGACGCAGATTCACGCAGATAAATTCATTTTTTATCTGCGTGAATCTGCGTCTATTTGCGGTAATCTGCGACTAAATTTGACGCGTGAATACTGCACCCACTCGGAATCTACAGGCCATGATTGTTGGCGTCCCAAAAGAAATCAAAGAGCAAGAGAACCGCGTGGCGCTTTCGCCTTCGGCGGCTTACCAGCTTATCAAACGCGGGCATCGCGTCCTTGTCGAGACGAACGCCGGAGCGGGCGCGGGATTTCCGGATAAGGATTATTCCGACGCGGGCGCGACTCTGGTTTCGGATCACGCGGCGATTTTTGCCGAGAGCGAATTGATCGTGAAAGTCAAGGAGCCTTTGCCTTCGGAGTATGGGCTTCTGCGGCGCGGGCAGATTTTATTTACGTACCTTCATCTCGCGGCGAATCGCGTGTTGACCGACGCGCTGCTGGCGTCGGGCGTGACGGGGCTGGCTTACGAGACGATCGAGGTCAATCGCCGCCTGCCGCTGCTCGAACCGATGAGCGAAATCGCGGGGCGCATGTCGATTATCGTCGGCGGTTATTTTCTCGCGAAACACGCGGGCGGAAGCGGGACGCTGTTGGGCGGCGTTCCGGGCGTTTTGCCGGGGCGCGTGGTGGTGATCGGCGGCGGCGTGGCGGGGATCAACGCAGCGCGGATGGCGACCGGGCTCGGCGCGGACGTGACGATCCTCGAAGTCGATCTGGAGCGGATGCGTTTTCTCGACATCACGCTGACGACCGCTCACACGCTGTACTCGAACGAAGCGCATTTGATGGCGCTGCTGCCGAACGTGGATCTGCTGATCGGCGCGGTGCTGGTTCCCGGCGCGAAGGCTCCGAAGCTGATCAACCGCGCGATGCTGCGGAACATGCGGCCGGGGAGCGTGCTGGTGGATATTGCCGTCGATCAGGGCGGCTGCGCGGAGACCACGCGCCCGACGACGCATCACGACCCGATTTATGTCGAGGAAGGCGTCACGCATTATTGCGTCGCGAACATGCCGGGCGCGTACGCGCGGACCGCGACGCAGGCGCTGATCAACGTCACGCACCGCTACATCGAAACACTCGCCGATCACGGCCTGCGCGAAGCCTGCCAGCGCAACCCGGCGTTGATCGGCGGGATTAATGTGATGGATGGAAAGCTGACATGCCCGGCCGTGGCCGAGGCGCATGGGATGACGTATACGAGGGTGCCGTGACTCAACAGATCGATTGTGTTAGGCAACTGGCATACCCATGGCTTACCAACTCCTCAGCCCTTTTACACTCGCGGGCGTAATTCTTTTTACAGGGTTAACCTATTTCGTCGCGCGGGGCGCTTTACCCGCGTTGATGAATGCTCCCGGCGGACCGCGTCGCAATTGGCAATTCCGCCTTTCGGACATGTATATTTTGATCTTTCAATTATGCATCAGCGGCTGGCTGACATACGAGCCGGACGAGGAATTCGGTACGCTGTTCAATATCGCAGGCCTCGCCATTCTTTGGTCTCTGCAAGGACTTTGGTGGTATTGGGGAGTTCGGTTTTTGTCGCGAAACAACGTGACCGATTCGTTGCGGCGTCTGATTATACTGGGTGTCGTATTCCCGCTTTTCGCATGTTTTCCGCTTCTAAATTGCGTGTGTATCATGTTGTGTCCGCCCCTTGCTGCCGTCGCGATGATTCCACTGATTATCTATGCTCAATTCGTGAAATTTATTCTGGCGTGGGTGCTTGCGGAACCCACTTACGCGAGTCGATGGCGTCCGTTCCAATGGATTATCTGTGTCTTGCTATTCATGATTGCAACGCCGGCCGTCACTACCCCGATGTGGTGCGGCTACACGATTCCGCCACTTTATTATGAGTTTCAAGTCCGCAGGTTTCGCAAGGAGATGCAGTGGACCGCCGACGTGCCGGCTATTCAGGCATGGCTTAAAAGTACCGACATCACGCAATGGCAACAGAAGGATATTCCGCTGGATGAATTGCCTGCGTGTGTGAGGAAATTACACGGGCGTCCATTCGCAACTCAGTACGGCTCGCTGGTAATCGGTTACGGCGGCGGTTTCTGTCATTGGGGAATGGAGATTGCGGCTCCCGGCACGCTCAAACCCGCATGGGCATCCAGCGAATATTCATTGCCAATTCGCGACGGCGCGTGGGTCTGGATCGACGATCATTGAGTCGGATGTTGTTAGTCGGGATATGCGCGTATTGAGAGCATGCCTTACGGATTTTCCGGAGTCTGTTCGAGTTGATTCAGCGATTTTGTGTAGCCGGCGATGACTTTGTCCAACTCGGTGATGCTGCTTTGGTAGAGTTGTTTTTCGCGTTCGGATGCGGTGGGCGAATTCTGGTTTGTGGCGATGGTATCTCTCTGCTTTTGCAATTGGGCAATCGTTTCGCGCATGGATTTGATGCGCTGTTCTTTGGGTGATAGGCGTTCGTTGGCGCGTGCTTCGGCGTTGATCCTTCCGTTTCTTGCGGCGCGGACTTGTTCTTCGAGGGCTTTGCGGCGCTTCTCCAGCGCTTCGGGCAAATTCCAGGGCCAGCCTTCTCCCGCTGACAGCAATTGGTGTGCGGCTTCGAAATCTTTTGCGGCGAAGGCGGCTTCGGCCTGGCCGAGCCTGGCCCAGGAGTCGGCTTCGTTCATCGTTTCGCGGCCTTTTGCGGTGGCGGGCCAATTGGCGAGATAGGCTCGGATGGCGCGGTATTCCTGTTGCGCTTCGGCGGTGCGGCCGAGCGCGATGAGCGCTTTTCCAGCGGCGAGGCGCGACGCGGCCAGAAGGCTGGCGAGCGTTGGCGCGTCGGGAATGGTGTTGAGATCGAGGGTGGGATCGGGGAGCAACGCGGTCGGGATCGCTTCGACGCGCTGCTCTTTTGGGAATCGATTTTCGAAGGCGATGTTCACGCCGAGCGTGTCGAAGGCAATCTGCGCCTTTCCGTCATCGAGCAGCGCGTTGGCGTGCTTGAGTCGGACGATCATCGCCAGGCCGAATTCGTCGAGGCGCAGCGGCGTGTTGTTCGCGGAAAGAAAACTGGTTCCGGATAATCGGGCACGGGCTTCTTCCAGTGCGAGCGCGGCGCGACGGAATTGATCGGCGGCGTGTTTGTCTCCTCGTCCGGCGGCGGCGATGCTGCGGTATGCGGGGATGCGCGCGTCGGTGGCGTTGATCTGTTCGGCTTCGTCCAGCGCGGTGTTGGCGCTCTGCCACATCGTCCGATTGATTTGCTCCCACGCGGTTTTCAATTTCGCGGCGGCGCTGGTGTTCGTGAGCGGTTGGGCGAGGAGCGCGAAGAGCGTTCTCAGGCGCGTGTCGTCGATTTTTTTGTACAGTTCCGTCATGGATTTCAGCACGTCCGGATTTTCGGGGTCGAGACTGAAGGCCTGCTCGATGGAATTTTGCGCGGTCTTGACATCGCCGCCGGCGAGCGTTTTTCCGCCGTCGGAAAGTAGGCCGGGAATGACTTTCATTTGGACTTGTTCGAGCGCGGCACCGACTTGTGCGGCCTGGTTGCGCAGTTCGGCGGCCTGCGCGTCGAGCGCCAGCGCTTCGGCGAGTTGCGCGGCGGTGGGTGGATACGTTTTCGTGATCTTGTAGACTCCGTCGCTGCGCTGCTCGGTGCTGGTTTCGGTGCGGCCCGCTCGCAACGCCGAGGCCCGGGCCGACAGTTCCGCGGCGCGATTGACGAGGCTTTGATTTTTCAGGCGAAGAAGGCGGACGTTGCGGCCTTCCGCGGCGAGGCCGCGGTCGGCAAGCTCTTCCGCTTCGCCGGTTCGGCCGAGCGCGTAAAGCATCCAGCCTTTGGTGGCCAGCGCGTTGGGATGAGCGGGTCTGATTTTCAGCGCGGCATCGACGGATTCGAACGCGCGCGCGAATTCCTGCTGTTTTTCGTTGCTGCTCTGCGGGCGCAACTGCTCGCTCGCGCGCGGGCCGTTCCAGACGATGGGCACGGTGTTGTTATTGTAGAGAAACCGCGCGAGCATGTCGTGGCGCGCGGCGCTTGCATTGTCTCCGCGCAGCGCGTCGCTGAGCGCCCAAATGCGCTGCTGATATTGATCCGCGTACGCGGCGTGCGCGTCGTTGAATGCGAAGTGAACGGCGAGTGCGTCGTCGATGAGCGTTTCGATCGGCGCGTCGGCTTGCATGTCTTTGATGAAATGCTCGAATGAATCGTTTCTGATTTGGGCGGCGTGTTGCGCGGAGAGTTTTTGCACGGCGGCGGACGCTGCGTCGGATTTCGCTCCGAGCGACGCGGCGATTTCCAAATCCGCCGCCGCTCGACCAACATCGCCGAGCATCGCGGCGGCTTGCGCGCGGCCGAGGTAGCCTTCGCCCCAGAGCGGCAGGATGCAGAGCGTTCGCGTGAATTCCTCGCGCGCGTGATAGGCGTCTCCGAGTCCGAGCAGGCATTGCGCCCACTGGCCGCGAAGTTCAACGTCGTCGGGCGCGGCGACGCGCATGGCGGTCAGGTCGCGCGCGGCGGCGGGCCAGTCGGCTCGATCCATCGCGGCTTTGACGCGCGACGCCAGCAATTTTCCCGCCGCCTGACCGGTGGCTTTGTGGCGCTGCGCGTAAGTTTTGGCGGCGTCGATGAACTGTTTTTTGACGGGTTCGCGCACGGCGATTTGCGATTTGGTTTCCTTGTCCCAATAGGAGCCGTTGGTTTTGGACTGCCAATAGGCCATGGCCATTTCGTTGTAGAGCATGTTCGCGTAATCGGCGGGGATGGAGCGGTTGATCAGGAAGAATTGCGCGCCTTTGGCCGTGTCGCCGCCCATGCGGTACGCGCACGCGAGCCAGACGCGGGTTTCGGTGTCGTTGTCGCGCAGGCGCATCGCGCGCTGGAGATCGGCGATCGCGGCGGAGAAGTTTTCGGCAAGCGTGTTTGCGACGCCGCGCGCGCGATGGTACTCGGCGTTTTCGTCGTTGGCGGCGATGGCTTGCGAGAACTGCTCAACGGCGCGCTTGTAATCGCCGGCTTCGAGCAGCTCGATGCCTTCGACGTAAGACGTCGCGACGTCGCCGCCGGCAGGTTCGCCGGCGCAAGCGAACGCGCAGGCAAAACACGCCGCGACCAGGAAGACGTTTCGTTGCGTGCGGCAGGCGAAGTGGGACATGGAGGCGGCTCCGCTGAGGGTTTGGCGCTCCAATGGATTACCGGGTTTCGCGCGAAATGCAAATGGCGCGGCTGACATCATTTTTACCGCAGAGGGCGAAGAGGATTGCGGAGGGGAAAAAACGGTGGGGATGAGCCCGAAGTAGTGCTTTTCGGCCGCCAACACAAAAGAGCGACCAATCCGACACAACCCCATGTGAACTCCGTTGCCACATGATCGGCAGGACTCCATGACGGATTATTTCCACGCGAAAGAGCGATAAACGTTGCGTGCGAAATGAACGCGAGGGCGGCGACAAGGAAAAGGGCGAAAAGATAAAGTTGCCAATTCTTACGCATGAGTTTTTCCGGCCATCAAGCTGGCCAAATTCCGACTTAGAATTTGCGCTTTCCAGGCGGTTCACTTCGCCGCTTTCTTCTCTGCCTCGTCCAGCACGGTCATGAATTTCGCCGAATCCGAATTGAATTCCTTCAGGCATTTCGAGCAGCACAATTTGACGGTCTTGCCCTGGTATTTGATGATAAACGGCTCGCCCATCGCACCCAATTTCTGACCGCTAACGACGCAGATTTCCAGCGGGTAGTGGTCCGTCGCATTGTAACTTGCAGCCGATTTTGCCGGAGTTGAATCCGACCCGCAGCCGCTCAAGCCGAAAATCATTGCCAGGAATAAAACCTGCTGTACTCTCACGAGAATCTCCTTTCGGCGCGAATCCGAAACTTCTGAATTCCGAATTCCGAATTCCGAATTCTGATTTCTTCTCGTATGATAAACGCAACCCTCGGTTGAATCGAATGAATTGTGATGTTGCGATCGTAGGCGGCGGCATTGTGGGCCTCGCGACGGGCCTGGCCATTGTGACGCGCAAGCCCGGCACGCGCGTCTGCGTCCTTGAAAAAGAACCACACTTGGCCGCGCATCAGACTGGCAACAACAGCGGCGTGATCCATTCGGGCCTGTATTACAAACCCGGTTCCGCGAAGGCGCAGACCTGTGTCGAAGGCGCGCGGCGCATGGTCGCGTTCTGCAAGGAACACGGCATTGCCCATGACATCTGCGGAAAGATCGTTGTCGCGACCCGCGAATCCGAATTGCCGGCGCTCGCGGAATTGCTGCGCCGCGGAATCGCCAACGGCGTATCGGGCATTGAGGAGATTGGCCCGGAACGGATCCAGGAAATCGAGCCTCACGCCGCGGGTATCAAAGCGCTCTGGGTGCCGTCGACCGGGATCGTCGATTACGCCGCCGTCGCTCGCAAATACGGCGAACTGATTGCCGCGAATGGCGGAACGGTTTTGACCGGCGTCCGCGTGCTGAAAATTCGACGCAACGCCGATGGCAGCGAAATCATTGTCACAAACAAAGACGATATTGAAACCCAGCGCGTGATCAATTGCGCGGGTTTGCATTCCGATCGCGTCGCACGATTGAGCGGCGCGAAACCGGATGCGAAGATCGTTCCGTTTCGCGGCGAATACTACAAACTCAAACCCGCCGCGCATCGCTTGGTGAAAGGGCTGATTTATCCCGTCCCTGACGCGCGCTTTCCGTTTCTCGGCGTCCATTTTACGCGCATGATTTCGGGCGGAGTCGAAGCGGGACCGAACGCGGTGCTCGCGTTAAAACGCGAAGGCTATGGAAAACTCTCGTTCAACGCGCGCGACGCGTTCGAATCGCTGACCTATCCCGGATTCTGGCGCATGGCGTTCAAATATTGGCGGACGGGAATCGGCGAAATGGTCCGCTCGTTCAGCAAAGCCGCGTTCGTCCGCGCGCTGCAAAAATTAATTCCGGAGATTCAATCCAAGGACCTCGAAGACGGCGGAGCGGGCGTTCGAGCGCAAGCGCTGCTGAACGACGGAACGATGGTCGATGATTTTCGGATCGTTCAAGACGGCAACGCGATTCACGTCCTCAACGCGCCCTCACCGGCCGCGACGGCGTCGCTGGCGATCGGCGACCGCATCACCGATTTGTTGGGATGAATTTTGGTGAATCTGTGAGAGGCATTTTATCCACAAATAAGCACGAATAAAAGCGAATTATTCGTGTCCATTCGTGCTTATTCGTGGTGTCGAATTATTTCCTTTCTTTAACAATATCCGCCGCCGGCGCGTTCAGCGCTTTTTGGATGCTCTTTTCGATGGCCTCGCCGGCCTTGTCGGGATCTTCCGGAATTTCGAGATCGCCGAGTATCTTTCCTTCGGCGGACAGGAAAACCGTATAGGGCGTGCCGATGATGTTGAACTTATCCAGCAATGCTTCGCCTTTTCCGGTCCAGAGCAAATTGCGGTATGCCACTTCTTTTGAGCGCACGATCGACGATGCCGCTTCGAGCGCCGCTTTTTGCGTTTCGCCTTCGCCCGGCAGGCAGAGCCCGATGAACGCCACGTCGCTGTTCTTCTTGTATTTCGTCGAGGCGCGAACCAGTGTCGGCATCTCGGCGATGCACGGCGAACACTGCGCGGACCAGACGTTCACGAGGATCACTTTGGCGCCGGTTTTCTTCAGCGCGCCGAGCAGATCGTCGACCTTGTCAGCGGTTTCCATCGGTTTCGCGCCGTCGGCGCAGAGCGCGGACGCGGCGAACAGAACAGCCATCACACACGGCACGGCACACAGCCACAAGCGGTTGAGCATGGAAGTTTCTCCGGACTGAATTGATTTGAAGCACGACAGACAGACTGCCCAGCCGCGCATCCCTTCAATCTATTCGACTTCATACGGATCGGCGGAATCGGTGGAATTCTCCAACAATAATGCGCGGCTTCGCGCACGGTGCACGGACACACGATGAACATGGAGGAACGCTGCAACAGAAATTCGTGTTCCTTTTTTCGATACGGTATCCTTATATGTGTTTTCACCACGAATAATCACGAATGGACACGAATAGTTCCTCTTCATTCGTGTCCATTCGTGATTATTCGTGGCCAAACGCTTTTCGGTCCGGTTCAACAATGCACAATACCGGCAACGATGCGACAGGCTCCTTTTATTTGTGTATAAACTGTGGATGATACAGTAAGCCCGGTCACGCGCGCAATTTGCTTCTGGATGGGATGGAAGGAAACCGTGTCGAACGATAACATTTTGTTACTCGCCGTCTGGACGGTGTGGGCCGTCCTTGTGTACGGCTGCATGTTCCGGCGAATTTGGGTGGACGTGTCGTTCGTCCAGCGCGGCCGGATCAATTTTTTCATTACTGATTTTTGGGCTGCTACATTGGGGTTGGTTCCTTCATTCGCGCTCATTGCCTATTTCATCCGCCTTGAAGGCGGCTACCCCATACTAAATTGGATCATCGCCATCAACACCGTGATCTGCCAGCTTGCCGGAATGATCTGGTTTCGTTATTCATCGGAAGGGCGCGCGAACGACAAATTTGTGCCGCGTTTTTCTCAGGCGGTGCTGGTGCTCGTTGGAGCGCTCGCCGGTCTGTTGGCAAACATCGTGTGTTTGATTGTCACAGGATTAGCAACCGCTATTATCGTCTCAAGCCCGATCCCAAGTCTTGTTGCCATTGTCATCTTTTTCTACGCGCGATGGTTGACAAAAGAGCCCGAATGACGCGGTTCAGTATTCCGTCATTGTTCGAATCTATTTTGAACTCGAAAAAAGGTGATCGCGCGGCTGCCGATTTTAATTATCATTTTGGAGCCACAAATGGGCGCCGACAGACACGAATAATGTACGTCCATTTGCATTTTAAATTCGTTCACAATTGGGACGGGTGATGCTCACCCAAATGCTCGACGGCCGCGCGCCGCTTCTCTTCCCGCTCTTCATCCTCTTCTGGCTGGGTTGTTACGGCTTTGCGATCCGTTTTATGTGGAAAGCGTTGGCGCCGGTGCAGCGCGCGCGGTTCAGTTTCTATATCACCGATTATTGGGTGGGCATGCTCTGCGTCGCGCCCACGCTGGCGGCGCTGGGGCATGTGGCGATGGCGCATTATGACGGCTGCGAATGGGACGCGGTTTTTCTGGGCGTCGCGGCCGCAAGCCAAGTCCTTGGAATCGCGCTGGCGCTGATCTTCTCGCTCCCGCGCGAGGGCGAGATCATGCCGCGCCGCTCCGACCAGGCCGTCTGGGTTTTGATCGGCGCGTTTCTCTTCGGCGTGATGGGCCTGGCGGCGGTGATCAGCCTGTTTTATCTGTTCTATTTCTTCGTGCTGCTGCTGGTGAGCTGCCCGCCGCTCTTCATTTTCGGGATTGTGTTCACATACCTGCTTTCGCGGGCTTGGCGAAAGGCCAAAGGTAAATGAGACGGGCTGCTTTTTTCCATGCACTATCCAAGAACCGCGCATGCAAGCGAGCGGATGTGTTTCACACACAGCGCGAATAGCCGCTTACTGGCGTGCGCGGCTCTGGACTATGCTTTGACGCGCATGTCTTGCAACATGCCGATAGCGTTGTCCAAAATCGCGTTGATGCGTTGCTGGATGAAGGTATGAACGGCCGCTTCGACGGAACCGAGATGCAGCGCCGCCGGAGCCGCAGCGGTTGCCAGAGCGATTTTGTTCCGCGCGCCTTTCTTCTGGCCCTTCTTATGCGCTTTATTATAGATCATCTGTTTGAGCGATAGCTCGGTGCCCGTATAGCCTGCTTCGGTTGCGGCGGTGAAGGCTTCCGCCCAGGACTTGTCTTTTGCGCGCGCTTTTTTCGCGGCGGCCATAAATGCTTTCTTGGTCTCAGCATCGTAG
>Ga0206827_1132_pt1 | contig 15342 bp, 7 predicted proteins | sample Alteio_BWOrgCont_77_FD_152852 | JGI IMG/M metagenome (GOLD analysis project Ga0206827, IMG submission 152852) | Enriched cells from forest soil in Barre Woods Harvard Forest LTER site, Petersham, Massachusetts, United States -... | ecosystem: Environmental > Terrestrial > Soil > Temperate forest > O...
AACGTTTCAGTATCATACCAGTTATATAAATGTCCGCGATAACGTTCTAATTTTTCGATAGATTTTAATGCATTCATGGTGCGAATTAACACTTGCTCCATCGTGATATATCCAAAATCATACGCTGTCAAATTAGCGAGTAAGGATAAACCGATATTGGTTGGTGAAGTGCGACGCGCTAATGCTTCAACAGGAGTTTCTTGATAATTGTCTGGTGGTAACCAATGATTCTCTGCTGTAATAAATGTTTCAAAAAATCCCCAGGTTTTACGCGCCATTTTATGTAAAAAACGTAGTTGCATTGTCGTTAGTTTAGGTTCTACTCGAGAAATAGGTTTACTCAACCAACGCGCAATGAGAGGCGAAAAAAACCATAGCACGAGTAAAGGAATCGCATATAACAAAGAAGAATATCTACCATTTGACATCAAGATAATGACTGCCGCCAATGCAGCAGCAGGTCCCATCCACATACTGACAATCCACTCTGTCACTGTATTAGTGAAATGATGGTCAAGTTGATCTGAGGGTGTCCATTCTAATAAATGACGTCTTGAGATCATGATTCGATAAGAGGTGCGAAAAATCGCAGAGGAACTGTACCATGCCTCATGTGGTAAACAAGCTAAGTATAAAAGGAATTGTCCAACCCACTTACGAGCTGCGTGCATAACATTTGCGATATGTTGACGCGGTAACATATCGCTAGGCTTTCTCACTAACTCGATTAATGTTTTCACAACCGATGGCAATATCACGATAGCAAGAATAAAGCCTAACCAAAAAAATGTTGGGGGAAACACTGTCCAATTCAATACAAGTAAAACAAGTAACGCAATGGGCACTACACTACGTCGCAAATTATCCAATAGTTTCAGTTTTGATAATGCTGAAAGTTTAACGGCTGGTGACAACCACTTTAATAATTGCCAATCGCCACGAATCCAACGGCTTCGTCGTTTAGTATCTGCTAAATAGCTACTTGGCGATTTTTCATATAAAGGCACATCACTTAAAAAACCAGACCGTAAATAACAACCTTCCAATAAATCATGGCTGAGAATGCGATTATCAGGAAACCGCTGTCCTAAAACGAGTTGGAATAAATCAAGGTCGTAAATTCCTTTTCCAATGAATGATCCTTCATGAAAAACATCTTGATAAACATCAGAGACTGTACGGGTATAAGGATCAATGCCAAAGTCACCACCACATAATTGCACATATCGAGTAGGACCTTTCAGTGGCAAAGCTTCCGCAACTCGTGGTTGCAAGATACCGTAACCATCAACAACGCGTTGTAACGCGGCATCATAACGTGGCCTATTCAAAGGATGAACCATTGTCGCAACAAATTCGCGCGCTGATTCCCTCGGTAACTGTGTATCACTGTCCAACGTAATAACATACTTCACCGTTGCAAGTACTTCTGTGCGTCCTACCATCCGTAAAAAATGAGTTTGTGCGTTGCCGCCTCGCAAGAAATTATTTAAATCGGTTAATTTACCACGCTTGCGTTCTCTTCCCATCCAAACGCCTTCGATAGGATTCCATTGACGAGACCTGGAAAATAGAAAAAAATTATCACTTTCTTTACGAGGATAACGTTTATTTAATGCTGTAATTTTTTCCTCAGCAAAAGCAAGTAAGGTTGCATCAGCGGCAGTCTCTTCTGACACTGCATCATTAAAATCAGTGAGCAACATAAAATGCAAATGATTATCACGATTACCCAGATAACGAACTTCTAATGCTTCAACTAATGACTCTATCCCTACCACACTTTCCAACATAGCGGGAACAATCACTAAGGTGCGAAACATCTCAGGAATGCCTTTTTTAAAATCCATGCGCGGTAAGGGTTGTGGTTTTATGAGAAGTGTCGCTACTAAATTAACTAATGCTAATGCAAGCTGACTACCGCAGATGATAATAACCATTGCAATTAAAGAGAGCAAACTATGGGAGATACCGCTTTTATTTAGTAAAAACAATAGGATACAGGCTAGTGCCCATGTAATTAAAATAATAGATCCATAATAAATTAATAAATTATACTGCCTAGCAAAATCATTAAGTCTTTGCCAAAAAGTACGGCGCATCTCGAGTACTTTTTCTAACTCAAAATAACCATCGCCAATTAAGTAAAATCCCACATGAAAATAACGAATATGATCTGTATTGGTGCGATCATCCGCTGCGATACTTTCCATTTTTGATTTCGCTAATTGGATTGCACACAGTGCAACATCCTGCTCTTTACGATGACTCACTCTGGATAAACGTTCCACGACATGACGATAACGATCACGCGTACCGAAATCCATTTTGTCGTAAATGGCAGATGGATCTTGGCGCAGTGCTTTTTCAACCACACTCAGTTGTTCGACAAAATCACACCAATTGACTTCACCCAAACGCCGCAAACTCGCGATACTATTACTGACTGTCACTTGCAGTGCCGCTTGATATTTATGTTCTTCCTGAACGAGTTGCTCTATCGTTAAGCCTTCATCTGCCAAGTGTTGCTCAATCCAACTCAGCGGTAATGCGAGGGCTGCCCCTTGTAGACGTCTGGCTAATTCAGCAACAAATGCACTGCTCATTGACGGATCTGAACGCGACATATCTGCAATAGCGATAACGAGTTTTTTGGGTTCTGCAATCGCAACTTCTACCATGCGATCCGCCCAATGATCTGCAAGATCACGATCCTGTCTATCTGCGACAATTCTTTTACTCACGGCACTTAAATTTTCGATTAACGCGACACCTAACATAATTGGAATTGCCCACAACTCGCCGAGTGTTAAGGGCGCGACACTTTGATAAGCCTCCATAAAACGCGTTAAATTATCTAAATCCCAACGTCCGTCACCATGCTCTATGATTTCCAAAGCGATATCATAAACGCGTGGATAACCACGCATTTTCGATGCAAGCTGTGGTAATGTTTTGCCATATCCTTTTGGTAAAAGTCGCCGAATAGCGAGGATTTGTTCTTGAATCAAATAAAAATTATCAAGCAACCATTCGCGTGCTGGTGAAAATCCATCTGCTGTTGCCTCTGTCAATTTATCACAGGATTGAATTAAAATAGTTTCACTGTCTCTCAACCGGCTTAGCAACATATCTTTTACGGGGTTTTTTGCAAGTGTGTGCGATAATGCAAGCGTAATTCCATACCGCTCCATTTGGTCAGCCGAAAATAATTCAGCGAGGATGGGTGGCTCAATAATACCTTCAACCGCTGCTTGGCTTTTTAAATGCAACCATTCTTGAATGCTATTAATCAGCGTTTTACTATCCATTTTTGATAAGCTCGCGTAGTTTCTTCAACCCGTTAGTCACTTCTTTTCCCACATGAATTCGTAACACTCTTCGCGATCGTTTTAGCAGTACCGTTAAATCAGCTTGTGCTTGTGCTGTAATCACTAAACCAAAGGTATACTTGTAATTTGGAACCTGAAGATCTTCGCTAAAGTCTCCCGTAATTTGTAAAAACACACCCGTATTTGGACCGCCTTTGTAAGCTTGTCCTGTTGAGTGTAAAAATCGCGGTCCAAAGCCAAGACAAGTTGCAATTTTTTTGTTATCACGAATCAGAACTCTGCTTTCTTGCAGCAACGCAGTATGTTCAGCGGTCATTTCAATGAATGCAGATAAATTTGCATAATCATTTTTTTCTATTCTGCTAAGATGTGCTTTGAGATACGCTGAAATACTTGGCGCACCTATCAAACGCTTTGCGATTTCCTGCTGATTTTTTTCATCTGTAAAAAGCTTTATGCCATCTTCAGAAAAAAATGCTGTTGGCTCAATCAATTTTCCTGTTTTTTCATACTGCGCTGTCATTTGCAAAGTAAGAATTTTACTTTCTTCAACATCCGGTTGATTATAGGGATCAATACCAATGATGCTACCGAGCACAGCAGTCGCAATTTCCCAACGAAATAACTCCGCACCGAGATGCATTTTATCGACTATATTTAATCGCACTACGAAAAAGCCTGTTTGCTCTAAGGCAGCCACTGCTTTATCTTGCGAAATATCGGGTTCCGATTCTAACCGTATGTAAACAAATACTCGATCTTCACTATAAACACTAGGATCAGCTAGCGGTTCTTGATCGACAGGAATGACGCCTTTCCCATTTTTACCGGTGGATTCCGCGAGTAGTTGTTCAAGCCAAGCCCCTAATGCATGAATTCCAGGGGACGCAATCAGCGTGACTTTATCCTTACCTAGTTTGGCTGCAACTCCCAATGTCACTCCTAATACCACACCGGGATTATCATTCACGCTATTTGCAGAGCACGATTGTTTCATGTTTTCTGCATGTTGCAAAAAATGTTTTACATTGATTCCCATCAATCCCGCTGGTACCATGCCAAAATTTGATAAGGCAGAATAGCGACCACCGATTGAAGGCACACCATAAAAAATGGCTTTGAAATTTTCATTTTTAGCGATGGCTTCTAGCTTAGTTCCAGGATCAGTAATCGCAATGAAACGATCACCGACTTCTTTTTTATTAAATACAGTTTGTAATCGACTATAAAAATATTCTTTATAAATGTTAGGCTCTAACGTGCTGCCTGATTTACTTGAAACAATGAAAATTGATTTTTTTAAATCGATACTTTTTTCTAGATGCAAAATTTGCAATGGATCAGTTGAGTCTAAAATATGTAGGCGTGGATAATCGCCGATTTTTCCGAATGTTTCGGCAAGCATTGCGGGACAAAGACTGGAACCACCCATGCCCAACACTACAATATTTGTCACACCTAATGATTTAATTTCTTTTGCTAACATATCAATGCTTGTTATTTCGTTATTTTCTGCTGCGATCGCAAGCCAACCCATCCAATGATTCGCATCCGAATTAGGCCATAGTGTTGGATCTTTTGACCATAAACGTTGCGTTTTATTTTCTTTTTGCCAATTAACTAATTCTGCTGTAATTACATCTTGCATTATTTTTCCTTAATATTTTTTTGTAGGGCTTTTATCAATTGATCGTAAGATTGAATGAATTTATCAACACCTTCATTCTCAAGTTGTTGCGTGACGTGATCGATATCAATTTTAAATTCTGGTAAATATTTAAAAATCTCTTTTGCTTTATCAAGATCTTGTTCGAGACATGCTTTCGGTTTACCGTGATTGTCATATGCTTTTATCGTCTCAAGTGGCAGTGTATTGACCGTCGCAGGTCCTATTAATGCTTCAATATATTTTATATCACTATAATTTGGATTCTTGGTGCTGGTACTTGCCCATAAGAGCCGTTGCACGTTAGCACCTTTTGCAGCAAGCTTTTTAAATCGTTCGTCTTCAAATAACTCATGATAAATTTGATATGCCATTTTTGCAGAAGCAATTGCAACTTGGCCTTGTAATTCTTTTGCATGCGCTGCAGTGGATTTTGTAAAGAGTGGATCTAGCAATACATCAATGCGGCTCAAGAAAAAACTTGCAACGGAGACCACTTCTTTAACTGATTTTCCTTGTGATAAACGCGTTTCTATTCCCACAATATAAGCTTCGGCTACTTCTCGATAACGAGGTAATCCAAAAAGTAAAGTTACATTGACATTAATACCTTCGCTAATCAATTGTTTGATAGCAGGCAGTCCTTCTTTGGTTGCAGGTACTTTGATAAAAACATTGGGACGATTTAAAGCTTTCCATAAACGGCGCGCTTCTTCAATAGTCCCATTGGTATCATGCGCAAGATGTGGATTAACCTCTAAACTCACATAACCATCTTGGCCTTTGACTTGATCGTAGAGTGTGCGAAAGACATCCGCGGCATCTTGTACATCTTTTTGTGTGAGTGCTTCATAAATAGCATTCACATCTTTGCCTGCTTGTGACATTGTTTTGATATCTTGATCATAGTCATGACTTTCCGTAATAGCTTTTTCAAATATGCTGGGATTTGAAGTCATGCCACGCAGACATAATTCTGTTATTAATGCTTTGAGTTTATTATCAGTGAATAAATCACGTTTGATATAATCAAGCCAGATAGATTGGCCGAACGCTTCTAATTTTTTTAGGGGGTTAGTTTCCATTTATTTTTTTCCTTTTTTCAAAATAACCAATGCGCGTGCTAAGACATTTTCTACGGTAAATCCATATTTTTTCATGTTCGTTGGTCCTGGAGCTGAAGCACCAAAATTTTCGACACTGATCATATCGCCTTCATCGCCGATATATCGCTCCCAGCCTTGTGAAACACCTGCTTCAACTGCAAGTCTTTTTGTGATGGCCGGTGGTAAAACAAAATCACGATATTTTTTAGATTGAAGAGCAAACAATTCCCAACTCGGCATTGACACAACACGCACTGGGATTTTTTTTGCTTGGAGTTTTTCTTTTGCGGCCATGATTAAACTGACTTCAGAACCCGTAGCTATTAAAATAATTTTGGGCTTAGGTGTATCAGATAAAATATAAGCGCCACGGCGAAGGTTTTTAGCCGCTGCATATTGTTTTCTATCAATCGTCGGTACTTTTTGGCGCGTTAAAATAAGTGCGACGGGTTGATGTCGAGTTTCAATCGCGACTTGCCATGCAACAGCTGTTTCATTCGCATCCGCTGGTCTTATCACGATTAAATGCGGAATGGCTCGCAGATTTGCGAGTTGTTCCACGGGTTGATGAGTCGGTCCATCTTCGCCCAAAGCAATACTGTCATGTGTGAAAACATAAATGACTTGTAACTGCATGAGTGCGGCAAGGCGCATGGGTGGGCGCATATAATCAGAAAAAATTAAGAAAGTCGCCGTATATGGAATAATCCCATTAACTGTCGCTAAACCATTTGAAATTGCACCCATCGCGTGTTCTCTAATGCCATAAAATATATTGCGACCAGCATAGTTCCAACCACCATCTACAGTTCCTTGTAAATCACCAGCTGCTTTTTTTCGACTTTCAAAATTGCCAGCATTCACTAATGCTGTTTTAGTTGACGCATTCAAATCAGCAGAACCACCGATAAAACCTAACAAATTTGGGGAAAATGCTTGCATAATTTTTTCTGATGCATCGCGTGTTGCTAATCCTTTTTCATCCATAGGAAAATTTGGAATGTTTTCGTTCCAGCCTTTTTTTAATTCCCCTTTCATCAGTTGACGAAGTTCTTTTGCTAATTGAGGAAATTTTTTAGTATAAGCAGTCAGTAATGTATTCCATTTTTTTTCTGCTTGATTACCTTTTTTTATGGCTTGATGAAAATAGCTTGCGGCTTTTTTAGGAATATAAAAATTAGGTTTTTCAGGCCAGCCTAAAGCTTGTTTAGTCAGTTTAACTTCTTCTACACCTAAAGGAGATCCATGCACTTCATAAGTGTTTTGTTTATGCGGAGAACCATAACCTATAATTGTTTTTATTAAAATAAGTGAGGGTCTATCCGTTATTTTTTTAGCGGCAAGAATAGCTGCAGCTATCGCTTTGATATTATTGCCATCCGTTATAATTTGAGTATGCCAACCATAAGCATCAAAACGTTTTTGCGTATCTTCTGTGAATGAAACATGCGTTGAAGCAGAAAGCGTCATATGATTATCATCGTATAAATAAATTAGTTTTCCTAATTGTAAATGTCCTGCGAGTGATGCGGCTTCCGATGCGACACCTTCCATTAAGTCACCATCACTTACTATTCCATAAGTAGTGTGATCAATCACTTTAAATCCTGGTTGATTAAAATGGGCGGCAAGATACGCTTCCGCCATTGCCATTCCCACCCCATTTGCAAATCCTTGTCCCAGCGGTCCCGTTGTAGTTTCAACACCAGGTGTCAGTTCACTCTCTGGATGGCCCGGTGTAATACTTCCCCATTGACGAAATTGTTTGATTTCAGCCATAGAAATGGGGTAACCGGTAAGATGCAATAAACTATATAGCAACATTGATCCATGGCCTGCAGAAAGTATAAAACGATCTCGGTCATACCACTTAGGATTTTTTGGATTATGTTTAAGAAATTGTGTCCATAACACATAAGCCATGGGTGCTGCTCCGAGTGGCAATCCCGGATGACCACTGTCAGCTTTTTGAATTGCATCAATAGATAATGCACGAATTGTATTAATGCACAGTTCATCTAACGCATTTATTTTAAATGGTTTCATGTCGCATCACCCCATTCACTATGAAACGATCCCTTAGCATCCAGACGCTCATAACGATGCGAACCAAAGTAATCACGTTGTGCTTGAATCAGATTGGCGGGCTGCCAACGACTACGATAAGCGTCAAAATAACTGAGTGTTGCCATCAAGGTAGGAATTGGAATACCTAATAAACTAGCGTGACAAACTATTTTGCGTAAATTTTCTTGGTGCACCATCATCTTCTCTGACATTGTGGGATCGAGTAATAAGTTAGATAAATTAGGTTTTTTGTGAAACGCAGCAGCGATATCTTCTAATAGGCTTGCACGAATGATACAACCTCCACGCCAAATGCGAGCAACTGCTTCAAGATTGAGATGATAATCATATTTCTCAGATGCTACTTTTAAAAGAGCAAAACCTTCTGCATAAGCGATTATCATGCCAGAAAAAAGTGCGCTTTGTAATTCGTTGATAAATGATTTCTGCTCACCGCTAAATAATTTGATAGATCGTTTATACAAATCATTCGCTTGTTCACGTTCATTGACCAACACAGAAAGATCTCGCATCATCACAGCTAAATCAATAGTTGGCGTTAGCAACTGCAATTCCATTGCACTTTGTGAAGTCCACATGCCAGTACCATTCTGTTCCGCAACACCTACGATTTCATCAATCAAAGATTTATTGGTTTTTTCATCTATTTTTTTAAAAATACAACTTGTGATTTCTATGAGATAACTATTAAGGTCGGATTCGCTCCACTCATGATAGACAGTTTGTAATTGATCATTACTCAATCCTAAACCACGTTTCATCAAATCATAAGTTTCCGCAATGAGCTGCATAATGCCGTATTCAATGCCGTTATGAACCATTTTTACATAATGCCCAACTGATCCATTACCAAGATAAGTGACACAAGGATCATTATTTACTTTAGCTGCAATCGCTTCCAAAATAGGGCGAATCTGTTCATACGCTTTTTTCGGACCACCCGGCATAATGCTGGGTCCATGACGTGCACCTTCTTCACCACCCGAGACTCCGACTCCTAAAAATTGAATACCTACTTTCTGTAATCGTGCAGCACGACTAGCTGTGTCAGTGAAATGAGAATTTCCAGCATCAATAATCAAATCACCCCATTCAAGATGAGGTAATAATTCATCGATGACTAAATCAACGGGTTTTCCTGCAGGAACCAGCAACATAATAGCGCGTGGTTTTTGTAGCAAGTTAATAAAATCAGGAATGTTCGTGCTGCCAAATACTTCATGTTCTTTGGCTTCTTTATGTAAACTCTCAACTTTATCTTTATCCAAATCATAACCCGCAACACGAAAACCATGATCAGCCATATTTAACAACATATTTCGACCCATGACGCCTAAACCGACCATCCCAATGACACAGTGATTTGCTTTATGTGGGTTTATCATTTAAAGCCTCATTAACAATTGTTTGCGCCTCTTTTAAGAGACGGTGTAGATGATTTTCATCCTGAAAACTTTCTGCGTAAATCTTATAAACATCTTCTGTTCCTGATGGACGTACTACAACCCATCCACCTTGTGTTATGATTTTCAAGCCATCAATGGGTGCATTGTTTCCAGGAGCTGTTGTGAGAATTGTTTCGATTTTTTCATCGGCTAAGTGAGTGGATTTTATTTTTTTGGCAGAAAGATTTTTAAGAATTTCTTTTTCTGCTTCTGTTGCTTTTGCATCATCTTGTTCATAAAAAACTTTACCGAATTCTTTCTCTAGATCTGCATAGATGTCACCGATATCACGATTTAATGCAGCCGTTATTTCAGCGGATAACAATGCAGGGATTATCCCATCCTTATCCGTTGTCCACACACTACCATCCAAACGATTGAATGTGGCACCCGCACTTTCTTCGCCGCAAAATCCTAGAGAGCCATCCAACAATCCATCAACAAACCATTTGAAACCAACAGGAGCTTCATAGAGTGTGGCATTCAGTTTTGCAGCAACACGATTGATCATTTGACTGCTTACTATGGTTTTACCAACCGCTTTTGATTTAGGCCACTTCGCTCTATGCTGAAAAAGATAATAAATTGCGACAGAAAGATAGTGGTTAGGTGGCAAGAGACCTGCTTTTTGCGTCACAATACCATGTCGGTCATGATCAGTATCGCAAGCGAAAGCTATATCGAAACGATTTTTTAATTCAACTAAACGCACCATCGCAAAAGAAGATGAAGGATCCATCCGTATCTGACCATCCCAATCAACTGTCATGAAACGAAAAGTGGGATCAACGATTTTATTCACGACGGTTAAATTCAAGCGATAGCGCTCAGCAATCGGTTCCCAATAATGCACACCCGCGCCACCTAATGGATCAACGCCTAAATGAATATTGGCACTGCGGATGACATCCATATCAATCACTGCACCGAGATCATTAACATATTGATTGAGAAAATCATAACGATGTGTTGTTGCTGCAAGAAGTGCTTTTTCGAAAAGAATTCTTTTAACTCCTTTGAGTTTATTCAGTAGAAGTTCATTGGCTTTTTCTTCAATCCATTGAGTGACTTCAACACCGGCCGGTCCACCATTCGGTGGATTATATTTAAAACCGCCATCTTTTGGTGGGTTATGTGAAGGTGTAATCACTATTCCATCAGCAAGCCCCGTTGTGCGACCTTGATTGTAATTAAGAATCGCATAAGAAATCACAGGCGTTGGCGTATATTCATCACCTTCTGCAATCATGACTTCGATACCGTTGGCAGCAAGCACTTCAAGTGCGCTAGCAAACGCCGGGACAGAAAGCGCATGCGTATCGATACCCAGAAAAAGCGGGCCATCGATTTTATGTTGTATTCGATACAAGCAAATTGCTTGGCTAATAGCAAGAATATGCCATTCATTAAAAGTTTTGTCGAAGGAAGAGCCACGATGGCCAGAAGTACCAAATAAAACGCGCTGCCCTATCATTGCAGGGTCTGGCACCTCTGTGTAATACGCTGTGATGAGCTTAGGCACATCAACTAACATCGAAAGTTGGGCGGATTTGCCTGCAAATGGACTGACGTTTCTTGTCATAAATTTCGTCCGATTCATCAATCAATTATGTTAACATGATTATACCTCGCGTGGTCATAATGTGAGGTTTATATGCATGAATGGAGAGTATATCATGGACCAAGATGCATCGAAAACCATTCGAAATCCTGCAAATCCTTGCATATTAGTGATTTTTGGTATTGCAGGTGATTTAACTAAACGTTTGCTGTTTCCAGCCCTGTGTAATTTAGGGAGCCCTGGACTATTAGATGAAAACTTTTGTATTGTCGGTGTTGCTAAAGAAGATTATACCAGTGAGTCTTTTCGTGAGCAGCTCATCAAAGATATCGATGAATTTGTTACGGACCCAGATGCTAAAAAATATGGCTTACTCTTGGTGAATCGCGTTTATTATATTTCTGGTGAATTTTCTGATCCAAATGTTTATACACTTTTAAAAAATAAACTCGCCGAACTTGAAACACAGAAAGCCAGTAAAAACTGTTTATTTTATTTTGCCGCACCTCCAGAATTAATGGAAACCATTGCAATCGAATTGAGCAAAGCTTCATTGCTTACGGAAGAAAATAATTGCTTCAGAAGAATGGTTGTTGAAAAACCATTTGGACATGATCTCGCTTCCGCAAAAGAATTAAACCAATTGTTACTTTCCATCGCGAATGAAAAACAAATATTTCGTATCGATCATTTCTTAGGAAAAGAAACGGTACAAAATTTACTTGCCTTGCGTTTTTCAAATGGTCTTTTTGAACCTATCTGGAATAGACTGTATATTGATAATGTGCAAATTACTGTGGCAGAAGTATTAGGAGTTGAAAAAAGAGGAAGTTATTACGAACACGCAGGTGCTTTACGCGACATGGTGCCAAATCATCTCTTCCAAATGTTAAGTTTAATCACCATGGAACCACCCGCATCTTTTTCTGCTGATAATATTCGGGCAGAAAAAGAAAAAGCCCTGCGCGCGATTCAAATACTGACACCAGAGCAAGTCCTATCTCAGACAGTTCGCGGTCAATATGGCCCAGGTAAAATTGATTTTAAAGAAGTACCCGGTTATCGCTCTGAACAAAACATTGCACCAGATTCCCCTATCGAAACATTTGTCGCGTTAAAATTATTTTTAGATAACTGGCGATGGCAGCACGTCCCTTTTTATTTACGCACTGGCAAACGCATGCCTGCTCGTCAATCAAAAATTATCGTGCAATTTAAATCGGGGCCATCTACTTTATTTACTAGTGCAGAACATAAAGTTTTACCGAATTTATTAAATATATTCATACAGCCAGAGGAAGGCATTTCACTGCGTTTTAATGCAAAGATTCCCGGCCCCCACTTAGATTTGAGTCCAGTCGATATGAAGTTTAAGTATGCTGATTACTTCGGTATTAAACCACAGACTGGATATGAAACAATTTTGTATGACTGCATGAATGGCGATCATTTGCTTTTCGATCATGCTGATATGGTCGAAACAGAATGGGCGCTCGCGCAACCTATTTTAGATGTTTGGGGCGCACTGCCCCCACGAAATTTTCCTAATTATGCTGCTGGAACGTGGGGCCCAAAAGAAGCCGAGGAATTAATGCTAAAAGATGGAAAAAAATGGCACTTATGACAAACCATCCAGAGATTAAAGTATTCTCTGACACGACTGAATTATTTCAATTTGCTGCTAAAGATTTTAGTGATCGTGCTATTGCCGCAGTCGCTGATCAAGGCGTCTTTTCTGTCGTCCTTGCTGGTGGTAACACGCCTAAATTATTTTTTGATATTTTAACGAAAGAGAAAACCAATATACCTTGGCAAAAAATAAAGTTTTTTTTTGGCGATGAACGTTATGTTCCATTAGATGACATTGAAAGTAATTATCGCATGGCATATGAACATTTGTTTTCGAAGGTTCCTGTTCATCCAGAAAATATTTATCGAATCCCAACTGAATACAATGACCCGAATAATGCCGCAAAAAAATATGAGCAAACGTTAAAAAAAGTATTTCATATCAAAGATAATCTCTCTCCCTTATTTGATTTAGTGTACCTTGGTCTTGGCGTAAATGCTCATACTGCCTCGCTCATGCCTTTAAATGATATCGTTAGGCACGCTGCTAAAAATTCTTTGGAGGATGCTGACAACTCTTTAGTTTCAGCTCTTTTTGTGAGTGAAACAAATATGCATCGAATTACGCTCACGCCTACTGCGATCAATCATGCGGAAACCATTATTTTTTTAGTTGCTGGAAAGAAAAAAGCAAACGCCGTAGCAGACGTTCTTGGAGAAAAAATAAATCCAATACTTTATCCAGCACAATTGATTAAGAGCATACGAGGTAAAACCATTTGGTATCTTGATCAAGCAGCCGCTACAAAAATAAGTTGAAGGATAGTATAGGGGTTCCGGGGAAGAATCTCCAAAAGTGGCCGGTTTTGAATTTATAGAGAACGATTAATCGTGATTAAACAACCTCTACTTCAAATCAACCCCCAGCCATAATAATGACTATCAATTTTAAGTTTGGTTATCATCTTTTTTTCTTCGGGACTCAAGTGTTGAAAAAATAAATTAGCCAGTTTTTCAACGGTAGATAGGCAAGGAGAAAAATCCGGCAATATTTTTTGGCGAATCGAAATAGCATCATTAATATAATCATCAATCCCGCGTTGAAGTTCACGTCTTGAATCTACCCCTGCTAATTCTTCCTCAGATAATATTCTGTACTCAGGAATCAATTTGCTTTTACCGCTTTCCGTCATCATTTTACCATAGCGTATACATTGCGCGCTGTCAGAACTCATGAGTTGTTCAAGCAGCAGTCCATTTCGATAAAGGATATTGTGCTCCAATTCATTTTCTAGCGCTCCATTCATGTAGCAACCTTTCGCAAAAACATTATTTTTAGCTGATCTTTTATTGGCGTTAATTTTTGTCATGAGATAATAACCGTTTAACTTGTTCTGCAATAACCGATTTAAACTTTCTTGTATCGAACCATCGTAACCGATATCCACAACTGCATGCGTGCCCGCTTGTGTTAACCCCATTTCATTTAGATATATTTTTATGGTTTCACGTTCATTTTCTGCGATTTTCAATATGTCTGACTCTAATAGTTTTAATAAAGGTTTATAATTTTCCAAATCGCTTTTTGGAAGATCAATATTTCTTTTATCTTCCGGAAGCTGTTCAAGCAATTGTTTGCAATCTTGTTCTGAAATTGTTAATCCGAATCTTTCCTCTAAAAAATAGGGAATAGAATCACTCGTAAAAGGAAGTACCGCATATTTTTCTATATCGGTATCATTAAAAATAGCTGGAACACTAGTTGAACGTCGAGACACAATTAAATATTCGGAGGCGGGGACCGCTAAGTTCACGCAAGAAAACCATTTATCATAAATAATTTTCAACAACTTTCCTTCGCGCGACAAAAAATATAATTTAGTTATTTTATCGGCAATCGCCTGATTTCCTAACCAGCTCACAAAAGCTAATAATAAAGGCCCAACAATGCTGTAACCTACATAATAAAATGAAAAATTCGGCAACGTTTCGACACCCAAGCTGGGATAATAAAGATGAGAAAAATTTTTCTGTATGATTTGACCGATGGTTATCTCTGACGTAACATCATCATATGCATATTCTTTTACAAATGGCTTGAATATTTTAAAACCCGCTGCTAAATACACGGGTTTTAATACATGCAAATAACGCATTCCCATGGTTAAAGGAATTTGAATATCGCTGTGTTCGTTATCACCTATCATTAAAACTTCATGCGCGTTTAAATTCATTCGAGTTAAAATGTATTGATAAAGCAAGCCGCTATCTTTACGCACACCGACTTCATTAGACACAAACATTTCATCCCACTCGGAAATACCGCAATCTGTGAGCATCTTATGAATCGACGCTTGCGATAAAAACATGTCGCTAATCAGATAAACTTTTTTTCCTGATTGTTTCGCGTAATTAAATAGATCGACAACTTCCACGCGTGGTGAAACGCACATATGCTCTATGGTTTCTTCAAGTTGTCGTATTTCATTGACAACATCGTAAGATAAAGTGGTTAATAGATAAAAAGCCTCATAAATATGATTGAGACCGACATCGCGCCCATATTTCTGGCGCG
>Ga0206827_1134_pt1 | contig 15283 bp, 16 predicted proteins | sample Alteio_BWOrgCont_77_FD_152852 | JGI IMG/M metagenome (GOLD analysis project Ga0206827, IMG submission 152852) | Enriched cells from forest soil in Barre Woods Harvard Forest LTER site, Petersham, Massachusetts, United States -... | ecosystem: Environmental > Terrestrial > Soil > Temperate forest >...
ACCTCGACACGATCATGCCCTTCACCTGGCTCGCCGATTGGGGTGATTGCCTCCGCTCGATGGTCAACGTCGCGGGTGAAAAGGAGAACACGCAGAAAAAAGCGACAAAAATGGAAAACTAAAGCGGCGCGCAAAGGGGGCGCGGCAGGAAGGACCTATGAAAGTAAACAAAATTGGATGTGCGGCCCTGGCCGCGATTTCTTCGGTTGGCGCGTTTGCGGCAGACAAACCGGTGGTGGACAACGGATTGACCGTCAACTACGTGGCCAAGAACCAGGCGGGAGTGGCCGCCGCGGCGGCGGCGACGTTCCTGAAGCCGCGCATCGGTGTGCGCGTGGGCGGCGGACCTTGGAAGGAGTTTATGGTCAATGGCGGCGTCGACGTGACGTTCAACGTGCCGCTCATTCCCCTTCCCGCATTGCGGGTGGACGCGGAAGTGTGGGGCAAGCCGAGCGACTTCGGCAAAGACCGGCGAGGCAATGCGGTCTCCCTGCTCGGCGTGCAGACCTTTATGCTCGGTTACGCAGGCCTCGGCCCGACGTACTACTTCACCGATGATCAAGGCAACCATAAGAGCGGCCTCGGCGCCAAGTTGCTGGTCGGACTGAACCTGCCTCAGAGCCTGTTCGTAGAGGGCGGCCTCATCCTCGGTCCGACGACGCCACCCGCGTTCATCACTGTCGGTATGCACTTCTAGGTTCGCCGAAGGCACATAAGGATCTTGCGCGATGTCAGAAACAGTCCGGAAGCATAAAGAGTATCTTTTTCCCGCCGTTGCCACCTATTACAAGGAGCCCTTGCCTCTCGTTCGGGGGGAGGGGATGCACGTCTGGGACGAGAATGGCGAGAAGTATCTGGACTGTTTCGGCGGGGTGCTCACGATCAGCGTCGGGCATGCGAACCCGGCGGTCATCAAGGCGCAGACCGACCAGCTACATCAGCTTGCACACGCGTCGAGCCTGTATCCGAACAAGAACCAATCGGATTTGGCGGAGAAGCTCGCCCAGATCACGCCGGGGCGGCTGAAGAAGTCGTTCTTCACCAATACCGGCACGGAGGCGGACGACACGGCGGTGCACGCGGCGAAACTATTCACCAAGAGGCAGGAGATCGTCGTGCTTCGCTATAGCTACAGCGGGCGCTCGGCGACCGCGCTTTCCGCCGTCGGTAACTCGACTTGGCGGCCGATCGGGTCGCAGGTCGCGGGGTTCACTCACGCCCACGCGCCATATTGCTACCGATGCCCGTTCCATAAGACGCCGAACACCTGCCGGCTCGAGTGCGCGGAAGACATCGAAGAGGTGATCCAAACCACAACGACCGGCGAAATCGCCGCCTTCATGGCGGAGCCGATCCTTGGGGTCGGCGGGTTTATCGTGCCGCCGCCGGGCTACTTTGAAAAGGCAGTAGGGATCGCCCGGAAGCACGGCGGGATCTTTATCGTCGACGAGGTGCAGACGGGCTGGGGGCGAACCGGGGATAAGTGGTTCGGGATCGAGCACTGGGACGTCGAACCGGATATCTTGACGTCCGCCAAAGGGCTGGGCAACGGAGCGCCGATCGGGATCACGACGGCGACGCCGGAGATCGCCGACAGCTTCCCCGGCATTTCTTTCTCCACGTTCGGAGGCAACCCGGTCTCCACCGCGGCCGCGCTGGCCGTGCTCAAGGAGATCGAGGATAAGGATCTCAAGAAGAACGCCAAGGAAGTGGGCGAATACTTCCGGGCGGGGCTGGAGGAGCTAAAGGCCAAGCATCCCGTCGTCGGCGACGTGCGCGGAATGGGAATGATGCAGGCGATCGAGCTGGTTCGCGACCGGGAAACCAAGGAACCGGCGCCGGGCGCCCTGGCGCAAGTATTCGAAGAGACCCGGCGGCGCGGCGTGCTCATCGGCAAGGGCGGACTGCACGGGAACATCTCGCGGCTCGGTCCACCGTTGATCGCCAACCGCGGCCACATCGACGAACTGATTGCCGCCCTGGATGCTGCCCTAGGGTCAGTAACTCTCTAACTTCGCCGCAATAAAGCCTTCAGGCCGCGTATGCCAAATGCAGACGGCGCGAAATCTTGCCGAGAATGATAACCATGACCGCAGGTAATCGCCGTTCCAATGGCTGGCTGGCCGTCGGCTTGGGCGTTTGGATCCTTGCCGCTTTGGCCGGCTTCCTTACGCTGGCGAGGTACCAATTCACCCCCGGACCGCTTGCCGTTGCGCCCGCCCGCCTTGCGCAGCATGCGGTCGAGCCGCGGCTTCTCGTGTTTCTTCACCCGGAATGCCCATGCAGCGAATCCACGTTGTCGGAACTTGAGAAGGTGCAGGCGGCGACCGGCTCGCGGCTGCACCCGCAGCTATTCGTTTACGCACCGCACGACCAACCATTGTCGTGGGCGAAAGGAAACCTATACCGGCATGCCCTCCGAGTTCCCGGCGCGTCGACCGAGCTTGATCCCGACGGCCGGTCGGCGTTGAAATTCGGCGTCGAGACGAGCGGGCAGGTTCTCCTTTACTCGGCCGAGGGAAAGCTTGTCTTTTCGGGAGGAATTACCGACTCCCGGAATCATGAGGGAGATAACGACGGGGAGGATGCCATTGTGAGCTACCTCAAAACGGGCAAATGTCCCATAGCAACCGCGCCTGTGTTCGGATGCGCTTTGGGCCTGAAGAGGACCGGCTAATGACCCTCGAAGCGACCGATTTACCGGAGAATTGCCTACGACGGGCCGAAAACCTGTTCGAGCATCAACGGGACCAGAATTACCGTACCGTCGATCGGATCATGGCGATCCTGATGGTCGTCCAGTGGGTTTTCGGCGTCTTCGTGGCCCTTGTCATCACGCCGAATACGTGGATCGGCACCACGTCTCAAACGAACATTCACGTCTACGCCGCCATCTTCCTGGGAGGCCTCCTTTCCGCGGCTCCCATCGCGATGACGATCCTCCGGCCGGGCGAGGCGATTACGCGTCATGTCGTGGCGGTTGCCCAGATGCTTTGGTCGGCGCTGCTGATTCATTTGACCGGGGGCCGGATTGAAACGCACTTTCACGTCTTCGGCTCGCTCGCGTTTCTCGCCTTCTATCGCGACTGGCGGGTGCTGATCTCGGCCACCGTCGTCGTCGCGGCCGACCATTTCGTTCGTGGCGTCTACTTTCCTCAATCGGTGTTTGGCGTCGCAACCGCGTCCAACTGGCGATGGGTGGAGCACGCGGGTTGGGTGATCTTTGAGGACATCGTCCTTGTCCGGATGTGCATTCGAAGCACGGGAGAGATGAGGGAGATCGCCTTGCGCACGGCAAGGGCCGAGATCTCTCACGAACTGACGGAGGAGGAAGTACGGTCGCGCACGGCGGAGTTACAAGTTGCGCTCGGCCAGGCGGAGGCGGCGAACCGGGCGAAATCGGCCTTTCTCGCCAACATGAGCCACGAAATCCGGACGCCGATGAACGGCGTTATCGGGATGACCGAACTGCTGATGAGCACGGAACTTGCGTCGGAGCAGCGACAGTTCGCGGAGACGATTCAATCGAGCGCGGATTCGCTGCTCACAATCATCAACGATATTCTCGACTTCTCCAAGATCGAAGCGGGCATGCTGCATTTGGAGAGCCTCGACTGCTCTCTTCGCGACATCGTCGAGGAAGTCGGCCAGCTCTTTACGTCGGCGGCCCATCGCAAAGGCCTTGAGCTGCTGATTTCGGTGCCGACGAACCTCCCCTCGGTGCTCGCCGATCCGGTGCGGCTTCGGCAGATCGTCACCAACTTGACGGGCAACGCGGTGAAGTTCACCGACCAGGGCGAGGTCATGATCCGCGTCGAAGTTCGCGGTCAAACGGACGAGATCCTGAGCGTCCGGATGGTGGTGGAGGACACGGGAATCGGCATTCCGCCCGATCGCCTGGACGCGATCTTCAGTAGTTTCACCCAAGCCGACGGAAGCACGACGCGCCAGTATGGCGGCACCGGCTTGGGTCTTACGATCAGCCGGACGCTCGTGGAGCGCATGAGCGGCACGATCAAGGTAGAAAGCGAGGTCGGCAAGGGCAGCCGCTTCATCGTCGATCTCGATCTGCCGATCGGAGAACCGCCGGCCGATCCGCCGAACGGGAAGATTCGCGGCATGCGGGTCCTTGTCGTAGACGACAACGCAACGAACCGGCACATCTTGGAAGCCAACCTTCAAGCGTGGGGCTGCGTGGTGACGAGTTGCGAGCGGGCGACGCGGGCGCTTTCGGTGGCGCAAGACAAGGAATTCGATCTCGTTCTCACCGACTACCTCATGCCGCAGATGGATGGGCTCACCCTGGCTCGGGAAATCAAGGGGCTGCCGAACCCCAAGGAGACCCCGGTGGTGATGGTTTCGTCGGCGGCGGATATTCGGCGGCGGGAAGAGTGGCCGGAACTCGGTCTGAGAACATGGTTGGCCAAGCCGGTTCGCCAAAGTCAGTTGCTTCAGGTGCTTCAGCAGATCTCCGGCGGACGGTTGCCCAGCCAGCCCGAGAGAATTCCCAGCGGTATCGCGGAAGGCAATTTCGGCCTGAAAGTTCTGCTTGCCGAGGATAACGACGTCAACGTCATCGTCGCTTCGCGCCTTTTGAGCAAGCTGGGTTGCGCGGTGACGCTGGCCAACAATGGAATGGAGGCGATCGAACTCTCCGGCAACCAAGAGTTCGACGTGCTGTTGATGGACGTCCAGATGCCGCTGATGGACGGACTCGAGGCAACCCGCCATATCCGCGACCGCGAAGTGGTCACGGGCAAACACGTCCACATCATCGCGATGACGGCGAGCGCCATGGAAGGAGACCGGGAGACGTGCCTTGCCGCGGGCATGGACGACTACGTGAGCAAACCGATCGAGATGCGGGTCTGCCGAGACAAGTTGGAGCAGTTGGCGCTTTCGGCGGCCTCCACAAATGGCTAGCAGGCCCGCCTAGTACACTGAACAGATGCTCTCCAGCCGAGCCAGGTATGCGACGCGGGCGCTGCTGGATCTCAGCTTGCGCGACGACCATAAGGCGACCCTCATTCAGGAGATCGCAGATCGGCAGAATATTCCGGTCAAGTTTTTGCAGCAGATTCTCGTGGCGTTGAAAGTCGCGGGGTTTTTGCAGAGCCGGAAGGGTCCCGGCGGCGGTTACGCCTTGGCGCGGACGCCGGAGCAGATCACGCTGGGCGCGGTGATCCGGGCGATGGACGGTTCGATCGCCCCGATCAGCTGCGTGAGCGTCACCAACTTCCACGAATGCGGGTGTCCAAACCCGGAAACCTGCGTTTTGCGGTTGAAATTCCGCGAAGTGCGGGATGCGATGGCGGAGGTCTTGGACCACACAACCTTCGCGGAATTGCGCGAGCTTCAGCTGCGCGTGAACGGAAGCCCCTCGATTTTGGATTATGTTATTTAGACAACGCGCGTTTTAGCCACCGATCATTCGGCTAAGGGGCGCATTGCAGGCAAGAAGCGTGGCCGAGTCGAGCAAACTAGTAGTTGATGGGGAAAGTAGAGTATCCCTTGCCGACCCTCCCGAAGAGGAGGGTCCGGTAAGCGTGCGCGGCGGTCGACGGGACTTGATCACGGCGGCGATCGGCGTGCTGGCGCTGTTCGCGCTCGCCTTTGGCCGGGGCTGGACATCGGACCCTTCTGGCGCGGCCCGAGGGCGCACCGCGTTACGGCTGGCCTACTTTCCCAACGTGACGCATGCGCCGGCTTTGGTCGGGGTGGCGCGGGGGATTTTCCAACGCGACCTGGCGGGCTACGCGGTGACGACGCGGGTGGTGAACGCGGGACCGGAAGCGATGGAAGCGCTACTCGCGGGCGAAGTCGACATTGCGTACGTCGGGCCCAGCCCGGCGACGAATACATTTTTGAAGTCGAACGGCGAGGCGCTACGGATCGTGGCGGGGGCTTGCAGCGGAGGAGCTTCGCTGGTGGCGCGGGCCGACGTTCCGATCGCGAGCGTGCGTGACCTGGACGGGCACAGCGTCGCAGTGCCGCAGTTGGGGGGAACGCAAGATATCTCTTGCCGGCATTTTCTCGCCAAGGAAGGGCTGCGGCCAATCGACAAGGGGGGCTCGGTGACCATCGTGCCGGTGAAGAACCCGGACATCCTGGCCCTGTTTTTGCGTAAGCAGATCGACGCGGCATGGGTACCCGAGCCTTGGGCGGCGCGGCTGCGGGATGAAGCGGGAGCGAAGACGGTGATCGACGAGCGGCGACTATGGCCGGGCGGACGTTTTCCCACGACCGTCGTGGTGGTGAGCCGGCGGTTTGCGGACGCGCATCCGGATGCGGTGCGGGCGTTTGTGCGGTCGCACGTGTCGACGATTGGCTGGATTCGCGGGCATGCGGCGGAGGCCGAGGACACGGTAAACGCGGAGCTTAAGCGGCTGACCGGGAAGGCCCTTAAGCCAAATGTGATGGCGGAGGCTTGGGCGGACGTCGACTTCACGTCGGACCCGATGCCGGCGGGCATCGTCGCGTTGGCGAATGCGGCGTATGACGCCGGGTATTTGAAGGCCAAGCCGGGGTTGTTGGCGGGGTTGGTGGATGACCGCGATTTGGCATTTTTGCCCCGGGAGGGCGCGCGATGACCGGTGCGTGGTCGCTTTGGAAAGTCGGGGACGGTACCCCTTCGGGGTACAAGATCTTCATTCAACTGAACCAGGGTAGCCCGCCTTCGGCGGGGCAACCCTTCGCTAGGGGACGTTGCCCCGTTGGGGCAAGCTTTGGGGCTTGGAGACGGGGGTCGCGATGAGCAAATTGACGGTGGAGCATCTATCCAAGCGGTATCCAGGTGGGTTGCTGGCGCTAGACGATGTTTCGATCGAGGTGCGGGAGGGGGAGTTTTTAATGCTCGTGGGGCCCTCCGGGTGCGGGAAGTCGACGCTGCTCAATATCATCGCGGGGCTGGAGAAGGCGGACGAGGGGCAGGTGCTGGTCAACGGCGTGCCGATCAAGGGGCCGGGGCCGGATCGGAGCTTGGTTTTTCAGGACGGGGCGCTCTTTCCGTGGCTGTCGGTCCGGCAGAACGTGGAGTTCGGGCTTCGGCAGGCGGGGGTTGCGAAGAGCGAGCGGCTGGATCGGGCCCGGCGCGTGCTGGGGCGCGTGGGGCTTCGTCAGTTTGAGAACCACGCGATTCACGAGCTTTCGGGGGGCATGCGGCAGCGGGTAGCGCTGGCCCGCTCCCTCGTTTTGGAGCCGGGAATCATCCTGATGGACGAGCCGTTTTCCGCTCTCGACGCGTTGACCCGCGAGGATCTATATCTGGAGATGCAAGATCTTTGGCGGGATCAGGCCACGACCGTCGTCTTCGTTACCCACAACGTCCGGGAGGCGGTGACGCTGGGGGATCGGGTGATCCTGATGTCGGCGCGACCGGGGCGGGTCCAGGAAGTTTTCGACGTCGAAATTATTCGTCCGCGGCAGATCGACGACGTCGACGTCGCCCGGATGGCCCAACGCATTTCCACTTCCATGAAGGAAGGCCCTTCCGCTGCCCATGAGACTGCTCAAAAAACTAGCCTTCTTCGCACTCCTCGTCTTCGCTTGGGCGATCTTAGCTGAGCGCCACATTTGGGACGCGACCCTGTTTCCTTCCCCTTTGCAGGTGGGTGGGACACTCGTCCATTTGTTCTCGGACGGGACCTTGCTCGATGCGACGGCGGTCAGCCTTCGGCGGGTGTTGGCGGGTTACTTCATCTCCTTGGCGATCGGAGTGCCGCTCGGGATTCTGCTGGCGCGACAGCAGTGGGCGGAGGATACTTTGGGGTCGCTGGTGGCGGGCTTTCAGTCCTTGCCGAGCATCTGCTGGTTGCCGCTCGCTTTGCTTTGGTTCGGTTTGAACGACCGGGCGATTCTGTTCGTGGTCGTGATGGGGTCACTAGTTTCGATCACGACATCGGTTCGGGATGGGGTGATGAACCTGCCGCCGACGTATGTGCGGGCGGCGCGGACGATGGGTACTCGCGGTTTGCGGATGTACACCGAGGTGTTGCTGCCGGCCTCGCTGCCCGCGATCCTCACGGGAGCGAAGCTGGGGTGGTCTTACGCCTGGCGGGCCTTGATGTCGGGGGAGCTGCTTTTCGTTTCTCTCGGCTTAGGGCATTTGCTGATGATGGGTCGCGATCTGGCGGATATGAGCCAGGTCTTGTCGGTGATGATTGTGATCATCGCGCTCGGGCTGCTCACCGATTCGATCATCTTCGGGTCGCTCGAACGGCATCTTCGAAGGACTTGGGGGCTGGGGACGGCGTGACTTGACGCCGGCCCCAACCCTGGTTGCTGGGTTCTATTTACCGTGACCCAAAAGAGGGCAGTCGCCCGACTTCATCAGGGGGCAATCGGCGTGATCCATGCCGGCTTGCGCGGCTTCGACGTTTCCGTTGTCGGCAGTCCGGTGGTCGTTAATCTGGAGGTGAAGGAACCGATGAATGCTCGTCAGCGCGGACGAGTCGTGAGAAACAATGCGCACGCTTCCTCCGGAGGCAATGTCTTCGTAACGGTACGCGATCTTGGCATGGAGGCGCCGCATCCCGGACAATCCGGGGATGGTCGTGTTGTGAATCATCATGGGCATGCTCAGATCGCCCGAAGAAAACGCCTTGGCGACCGTCTTGAGGTGCGAGCGGATAGCGGCAAGATCCTGTTTGTCTTTGGGATCGTTCACCGTCACTTGGATCGCGCCTCCGTCTTTGTAAAGCCGAAAATGATGGCTCGTCTTCTCATGACTAAAGCCCATGACCTTGTCGCCACGGGAGTCGACGGAGTGCATATGCTGGGGCATTTGCGAGCCTGAGAAGGTTGATCCAGCGAGAAGTAGAGCCAGCGTTATTGGTGTTTTCATTTGGTTGTCCTTGAAGAACCGGCCGGCTGCAGCGACTCGAGGAGTCCGGCTCGGACGCCAGGACCGGATTGCAGCAACTTGGCATCCCACTCCAACAGGGTTCGGCTCACTTCTTCCCGAAATCCTTGAAGCTCTAAGATCCTTCGATCCAGTTCGTCGAGTTTTTGCGAAAGAAGGCCACGGACTTGGCGACAGGGTGCGCCGCCGGAATCTCGGATGGCAAGGAAGCCGTTGACTTCATCAAGGCTAAAGCCAATGCCGAGCGCCTTGCGGATCAAGAGCACCCGCTCAACATGTTCCGCCGAATACAGGCGGTAACCGCCTCCCGATCGGGGCGGCGGCGAGAGTAGTCCTTGCCGCTCGTAATGGCGCAAGGTGTCTTTGCTAACCCCGGTGAGGGCCGCCACTTCGCCGGCGCTCATTGTCTTTGTTGCAACCGTCATGGGTTCTTCCACGACAGCATAAAACAGTGGAATTGATTCCACTGTTCATCGAATCGAAGGTTTTTTCGGAATCGACGTTGCGTCGGTCTTCGGCATTTTCGACTGAATCACCGCTCCAGTTCGGACCTGGCGGCTTGTCATTCCGACTGAAATTCGACACACACCTGGCGAAAAGCTCGGAATTGGGGAAGAAAACCCTAATCCTAATAGACTTCTTTTCTTTCCGAGGCATAATGTCTATCAGGAATAGGGATTATGGGTTTAGCGCAGCGAATTGAGACGGGGGAGAGGGTTCGGAGTTCGGCTTCGAGCGACCGGATCGTTGTGCGCCGGAACCTGGATCGACGGATCGCCGGCGCCGGATATGGGGCGATTACCGCGCTTTGGCTCGGGTTGATGTTGCGAAGCGGCGGGGCTTCGCCGTTTGCGGTGATTGCGCTGTCGGCATTTACGCTTACGGGGTTGGCGCTCGCCTTTTCCCGAGACGACCTTACGATCGACCCGCGTGTCCGGCGGCTGACTCACGTTCGCGGCCTCTTCGGTTGGTGGGGTCCGTCGGCTTATGCTTTTGCCGACATCGAGAGGCTTGAGATCGAGGAAGGCGGGGTGTCGAGGCCGGGGTGCCATGCGACTGGGCTCGACGATCACAACTGGATCGCGGTGCGGTTGGTGACGAAGTCCGGCGAGACGATCCCGATTTGGGCGGCGGAAGCAGACGAAGCGAAGGCGCCGGCATTGCGGGCGAAAGCCTGCGCGAAGGCGGAAATGCTTTCGCGAGCGATGAACGTCTCTATCGCTTAGCTCGAGATCTCTAGGCCGCCGGCTTTTCGGCGACGAGCCAGATGTATTCGTAAGGCTCTTGATAGCCGAAGACCTCCAGTTCGGATTCTAGGCGGAACTCCAGGTCGACGATCCTTAGGGGGTGGTTCCAGGTGGCAATCTCCTTCCGCGATAGGAGGGCTTCGACTTTTCCGTTGGGGAGGAGGATCGTGTCTTTTTCGGGGCCGGGGAGTTCTTGGATGAGGCGCTTAAAGAGGCCGGTGTCCGGGGTGTCGATTTGAAGGAAATAGAGGCCGCCTTGTCGGAGGACTCGATGGGCTTCGTCTCGGACGTTTTGGCGGCCAGCGGCAGATTCGATGTCGGCGGATGCCCAACAGTCGATGACGAAGTCGAAGGTTTCCTCGGGGAAAGGCCAGGGTTGGCAGGCGTCGGCGAGGATGAAGGCGCCTTTGTCGGAGCGTCGTTTGGCTTCCTCGATGGCGTAGGGCGAGAAGTCGAGACCGGTCGTTTCGACACCTTTCGTGGCGAGCCAGCGGACGTTTCGGCCTTTGCCGCAGCCGATTTCCAAGCCTTCGAGGTCAGCCTTGCCGGCTAGCTTTCGCGTCCAGAACTCCACGACGCCGAGGCTGGGCTCGTCCGAATCGAGGAAGGGCAGCATCGCGGGCGATCGGTGCTCGGCTTCCCAGATCCTCAGTTGCTGTTCGTGAAGGTCGCACATTGTCGTCAAGGATAATCGAACCCCTTCGGGTGAGTTGGCGTTAACCTAACGGACATGCGGAAGTGGGCGATCGGGTGCGGATCTCTCTTCGTCGTTGCGGTGATCGCGACGGGGATCTACCGGGTCGCGTTGAATCGGCGGGAGGCGGCAAGGGATGAAGCGGCGTTGCAGGAACAGTTTCGGCTTGCCCGGGCGGACGGGATTCCCACTTCTTATGAGGAGTTCACGCGAACGATAAAGCCAGCCAAGCCTTCGGAGAACGCGGCTCCGGTTTACGTGCAGCTCAACCGGGCAAAGCATCCTCTTAGCCTGCCGGCAGGCATCGAGAACGACCTACTGATGCGCCCGACTTCCGCACATACCAAAGACGCGAAGGACTATTTGCGAAGCCAAGGCGGCGACTTGGCGCTCATCGACAAAGCGGCCGCGCTTCCCCGGTGTTGGTTCAATCGAGACTGGTCGCTTGGACCGGCCGTCCTCATGCCGGAACTCCAAACTATGAAGACGGCGGCAAGGTTGCTTGCATTTCGTGGCTCGGTCGCGGTTTCGGAAGGGCGCCTTCCGGATGCTTTACGCGACATTCACAAAATGGAAACGCTCTCGGTTCAAGTTCGAGAAGAGGGGACGGTCATCCCGGTTCTCGTGAGCAACGGCATTCGGGCAAACGCCCTCCATCACCTCGCCCTTTGGGCTTTCATGCACCCGGAGGCTCCGGTTTTGGCGAAGGCGATGGAACCGCTTCTTCGCGACTGGCCAAAGTCTGATCTGCAGCAGATGAATCGAGACGAGCTCATTCAGCTTCTATGGTTGGTCGACGCCTCTGAGACCAAGGAGGGACTCGCCAAGATCGGGGTCAAGCCGGAAGACACCTCACGGCTCGACATCATCGCGCCGCTTGTTCTCAGTCGATCCAAGGCGAGAATCGATATGGTCAAAGCCGAAAGACGGATCTGGGCGGCACTTGGCGGTACAGCAACAAAGAGAGCTAAGGCTCTTGAAAGTGCGAAGTTGAGCCGGAACATGTCGATGATGGCTTGGCCCACGGCGGCAAGGATCTACATGCAGTTGGCCGGCGATGTCCTCGCCTCCGGAGACGACCCATCCGATCAGATCGTGGAGGCGCAACGCCTTCAGTACACCGCACTCCGCCGCGCGCTGGGTCGCGGCCGGATTCCGAAGAGAATCGATACTCACGACTTGCTTAGCCCGTTCGATGGGAAGCCGCTCGCATATCAGTTTGACGGCAGGCAGATCACCGTCACCGTGAGCATCTCCGATCCCGACATCCTCGTGAGGCCGCTCAAATTGCCATCCGACTCGGAGCTCAAGGGAAAGTAGGCGATGCGGAAGTAGGCGATCGGATACGGTTCTCTTTAGCTGCGCGTTATCGCACCGCGTTTAAACGCGTTATCGTACTCGCGTTCAAACATCTCCGGCGCCGGCGGTGAGGAGTTTGCGTTGGGTGGGGTCGGCGGAGGGGATGGCGCTTAGGAGGCGTTGGGTGTAGGGGTGTTGGGGTTCGTCGAAGAGGGCTTCGGCGCCAGCGTGCTCGACGATTTTGCCGGACTGCATGACGCAGACATCGTTGGCCATGTACTCCACCACGCCGAGGTTGTGGGTGATGAAGAGGTAGGTGAGGCCAAACTCGCCTTGGAGCTCCCGCAGTAGGTTCAGGACGTGGCTTTGGACGGAGACGTCGAGGGCGCTGGTGGGCTCGTCGAGGACGAGGAAGCTAGGCTGGACCGACAGGGCGCGGGCGATCGCGATGCGTTGGCGTTGGCCGCCGGAGAACTCGTGGGGGTACCGGCGCAGGGCGTCGGCGGGGAGGCCGACGCGGAGGAGGAGGTCGCGGGCTTTGTCCTCCCTCTCGGCAGGCGAGGCGCCCAGGCTGTGGATGACCATGCCTTCGGTCAGCAGCTCCAGGACCTGCATGCGGGCGTTGAGGCTGGCGAAGGGGTCTTGGAAGACGACTTGGATGCTACGGCGGAACTTGAGGCGGTCGGCGCCGGCGTAGTCGGCGACGGATCGGCCCTCGAAGAGGATGTCGCCGGAGGTCGGCTTGAGGAGGTTGAGAACCATCAAGCCGACGGTGGATTTGCCGGATCCGGATTCGCCGACGATGGCGAGGGTTTGACCCTTCTCGACATTGAAGGAGACGTCGTCGACCGCGACCTTCTTCTTTTTGGGGGCGAGGAAGGAGGTTCGGAGGTCGAACTCCTTTCTCAGGTTCTTGACTTCTAGGATGGGCATTGTTAGCTTTGCCCTCCGGTGGGGGAACTGGCATCGCCAGGTTTTTCTCGGCTGGAGGTGGCTTCCCCCTCTTCCCCCAACCCCCTTCTCCCCGTTGGGGAGACGGGGATTTCCGGATCGTATAAGTGACAGGCGACCCGGGCGGCGCCTACGGGGATGCCGGTGGGTCGGATAGTTTCGCATGGGGCGAAGCGGCGGCGGCAGCGGTTGGCGTAGCGGCAGCCGATGGGCCAGGAGGCGGGGTCGGGGACGGTGCCGGGGATGGCTTCGAGGCTTTGGCCGCGGCGCTGGCGGGAAGGGAGGCTGGCGAGGAGGTCGCGAGTGTAGGGATGGCGGGGATTCTTGAACAGTTCGGTGGCGGGGGCGTCTTCGACGACCTCGCCGGCGTACATCACGGAGACGGTGTCGGCGACTTCGGCGACGACGCCGAGGTCGTGGGTGATAAGGAGCACGCCGGTGCCGAACTCTTCCTGGAACGAGTGGATGAGTCTAAGTATCTGGGCTTGAACCGTCACATCCAGGGCGGTGGTCGGCTCGTCGGCGATCAGTAGCTTGGGGCGGTTCGCGAGGGCGATGGCGATCATGACCCGTTGTCGCATTCCGCCACTCAGCTCATGGGGATACTGACGGAGACCCTGGGCGGGATCTTGGAAACCGACGCGGCGCAGCAGCTCTTGGGCATGGGATCGGGCGTCCCGGGGCGACATTCCATGCGTGACGCAAGTTTCGGCGATCTGGTTGCCGACGGTGAAAACGGGGTTTAGACTCGTCATCGGCTCCTGAAAGATCATCGAGATGTCTTGGCCCCGCCGCTCGCCCATCTGGGTCCAGGTGAGGTCCAGAAGGTCCTGGCCTTCGAGGAGGATCTTGCCGCCGTCCACGTAGCCGCCCGGCTCGGGGAGAAGCTGCATGATGGAGAGCGCGGTCATGCTCTTGCCGCAACCGGATTCGCCGACGATGGCGTGAGTCTTGCCGGCTTCGACCTTGAATGAGATTCCGTCGACCGCTTTGGCGATGCCGCGGGGGGTGGATATGTAGGTGCGAAGGTTTTCGACCTCCAAAAGGGCCATTTAGGAGCTCCTCAGTCGAGGGTCGATGGCGTCGCGGAGGGCGTCGCCGAGGAGGTTAAGGGCCAGTACGAGCCCGAAAACCGCCAGGGAGGCCGAGGTGATCGTCCACCAGATGACGGGGTTGCGGCTCAGCTCGTCCCGGGCGCCGTCGATCATATTGCCCCAGCTTCCGACATCCGGGCCGACGCCGACGCCAAGGTAGCTCAAAACCGCTTCGGCGAGGACGAGGCCGGAGAAGCCAAGGGTCACGGAGATCACCAGGATCGGCAAGAGGTTCGGAAGGATGTGCTTAGTGATGATCCGGTATGGGCTCGCGCCGAGGGCCTTGGCGGCGCGGACGTAGTCGCGGTCACGGTGTTTGAGGGTCTCGCCGCGGATAAGGCGGCAGAGCGTCACCCACGAGGTGATACCGAGGGCAAAGCACATTTGAGGAAGGCCGCGACCAAGCACCAAGATGATGGCGATGAGGAGCAAGACGTCGGGGACGGACTGCATCACCGTGTAAACGTATTGCACCGTATCGTCCACGATTTTGCCGAAATAGCCCGCGATAAGGCCGAGAACGAGCGCCAAAGGGAGGGCGATGATGGTGGTGAATCCACCGATGATGCAGGCGGTTCGGCATCCTTTCAGGGTTCGAAAGAGCACATCCTCGCCGACACTGTCCGTACCCAGCAGGTGGGTGCCGGGGGCCGTCAATTTGTAGGGGATGGCCTCGCCGTTCGTTTCGGCGGCCATTGGAGCCGAATAGGTTCGCTCTCGAGTCCGGGAAAAAACACGGTCGACGATCGTTTTCCGGTCGCTGTTCGCCGAGTCGCGCCAGCCGATGCTGTCACCGACGGCCACAGTCCCGTAGAGGGCCAACACGACGATCGCGCCGATGGCCACCTTATTTCGGCCGAGCCGGCGATAGGCCTCCGCCCAGAGGGGTTGGCGGCGGGCGCGGGCGATCGACCAAACGAGGACCACGATCACCAGAATCGGGATCAGGTTCAAGAACCAGTCGTTCGCAAAGAGTTTTTCCATCGGCGGTTAAATCGGAAAGGTCGGTTACTCGAAGCGAAGGCGGGGATCCAGAACCGCATAAAGGATGTCGGTGATGAGCAAGCCTACGATGGTGAGCACGGTGCCGAGATAGACCATGGCGCGGACGACGGCGAAGTCCTGTTGCTGGATCGCG
>Ga0206827_1135_pt1 | contig 15212 bp, 11 predicted proteins | sample Alteio_BWOrgCont_77_FD_152852 | JGI IMG/M metagenome (GOLD analysis project Ga0206827, IMG submission 152852) | Enriched cells from forest soil in Barre Woods Harvard Forest LTER site, Petersham, Massachusetts, United States -... | ecosystem: Environmental > Terrestrial > Soil > Temperate forest >...
GGATTAAATAGGCTCAGATCAATAAAACTTAAGATTAAGAACGATTATTATAATGAAATTAAAGACATTCCTTCTTTGGCTAATTTAAAAAACCTCACTTCACTTGATCTCGATATTTCAGAGAATTTTGGGAACCAACTTCAGGACATTGCTTTTTTAGCAAATTTGACGAATCTCTCCTCGCTTAAACTTCGCTCGAACTTAATAACTCACATCAGACCTTTAGCAAACTTGGTCAAACTCACCTCGCTTGACCTTGACATACCCCGAGTGGAGGACATTACCCCGCTGAGAAATTTGACACGTCTAAACTCTCTTCGGCTTCGTACTGGTTCGATACGTGAGATCAGCCCTCTTGTAAACTTGACTCAACTCACCTCACTTGATCTAGACGGAGGTTCCTGGGACACGTCGGAGAGACTCCATTGGGATCTTACTCCACTAGAGAATTTGAGAAAACTTACCTCGCTCAGTCTCTCAAGTCTGGCGGTAGATAATATTAATGCTCTTTATGACTTAACCCAGCTCGCCGCCGTCCGGTTATACTACGTTTCGGTAGATGACCTTACTCCGTTGTTTTACCTTGACAATCTCAGGTCGCTTGACCTCGCAATTGACTGGCCATTAGCCGACCTGATTCCCTTGGGGAGATTGACAAATCTCAATGCATTTAAACTCAAAGTTACCCGTCGTTGTGGTGATGGCGGTGACATCACACCTCTAGCAAATTTGATGAACCTCACCTCACTCGATTTGAGTGACCGCTTTGTCAGTGACTCTAGCCCTTTAGCAAAATTGACAAATCTAACTTCTCTTAACCTTCAGTTCAGCAACATGAATGATCTTACTCCTTTATCAAACCTGCGCAAACTCACTTCGCTTGACCTCAGGCGTTCCCAAGTGACTGATCTTTCTCCAATAGAAAACCTGACCCAACTGACTTCACTTGATTTAGCTTTAACTGCAGTGAGTGATGTGACTCCCTTGGCAAATTTGACAAATTTAACTTCACTTGAGCTCCATTGTACGCCAGTAATTGATATTAATCCTCTTTCCAGATTGGTGAACCTCACGGCACTAGGGCTTTATGGTACCCAGGTGAACGACATTTCTCCTTTGGTAAATCTTACTAAGCTGACTTCCCTTCGCTTAGGCTCCGAGAGAATGAAAAACCTTAATCTCTCTCCCTTGAAAAAAATGACCCAGCTTACTTCGCTCAGTATTGAGTTCGCCCCGGTAAATAAGATTGATTTTTTAGCAGGGCTTCCAAAGCTCACCTCGCTTGACCTCACTTGCACGAACGTGAATGACCTCTCCCCATTATCGCGCCTTACCACTCTTACTTCGCTTAATCTCGGAGGAACTAGAATAAGGGACGCCTTGCCGTCAATAGTCTATTCTACCTTTGGGCTTCGGTCGACGCTATCGGATCTGGCTGATCTCACTCATCTTACTTCGCTCCATCTGGATGGCACCGGCGTCAGCAATTTATCAGCTCTATTTAATCTTAGGAGCCTCACTTTGCTTGTCATGGGAGCTGCCGGCAGAACCGACACTACGAGACCACAACTTGAAAACCTCAAAAGGGTACTGCCTGCATGCGAGATTAATCTAAACGGATAGCGGATTACATGGATCCCCCAACGTTGCTTGGAAATCTCCTCCTTGGCCACCGTTGGTCCGTGAGGTTTAAGCAAATCAAAGATTTGACATCCTCTGAGAAAACGTGCATTTAGCTTCAGTCACGAAAGGATCGCGAATACATGAAACACTACTTTGGTATTTTCTTTTCTATATCTCTATTCTTGCATCTACCTGTCACAACGACAGTCAGTGCTGCACCTCTTGTCACAGCTCATGCACCGATAACGACTCCTGTCCGGCGCTTAGAGCACCACACTACTGTGGCGTCAGCCGCATATTCGCCAGACGGCAAGTGCATAGTGACTACCACATATGCTGGCGATCCACCTCAAATCTGGGATGCCGTTACCGGAAAAAAGATTGGGGCTCTGGGTCGAATGGGTGCGACGTCAGCCGCGTATTCTCCCGACGGCGACTCCGCTATGACTCGATCATTTGAGAATGAACGCCAAGTTGCGGGCGAATACTCAGTTCGACTCTGGGATGTCCCTACTTGCAAAGAGCGTTGGGTTTTGAAGGTGGACCGGCACAAGGAACTGGATATAGAGTCGGCATCGTATTCTCCTGACAGTAAGTACGTCACTATTGCATTAAACTCGAGAACTTTTTTTCGGGCGATCATCTTGGATGCCGCGAATGGGGAACAGCTTAGGGTTCTGGTACATCCCGCTATCGTGAGGTCAGTCGCGTATTCTCCTGACGGCAAGTACGTCATCACTGGCTCAGAGGATCTAATGGTTCGAACCTGGGATGTCACCACTGGCAAACTGCTTGAGACGAAAATACTCCCTGATTCTGATAAATACAGGGAACAACTGAATAGACGCTTCGTATCGTGCTTCGTATCGTATTCTCCAGACGGCAAGCATATTCTCGCTTTATGGGAAGGCAGTGCTCGAATCTGGGATGTTGCTACTGGTGAAGAGCTTCTGGTTCTGCCTGGGGATCAGATCTCACCCATGTACTCTCCAGACGGCAAGTACATCGTTCATGCAGTATCCCCCGAAACAGCACAAATTTTGGACGCCGCTACAGGAAAAGAGCTTGGGGTTCTAGGTGGACACAAGGACATAAGGTCAGCCGCCTTTTCTCCAGACGGCAATTTCGTTATTACTACATCAGGCTTTGAAGCTCTCATCTGGGATCTGCGGACATACCTCGATCAACCTGGATCCATTATTTCCGAGGGCAATGGACACTTGCAAGATCGACCTGGAGTGAGAGCGCGATTATGAGAACTCAGATGGGTGCTGTGCCAAGGGCGCTGATGAGCCTCAGACAGATTTGACTCGTATACACGGTAATGTTCTATGCTGTTATATAGTCGCTGCCGCGAACGCGGCAGCGATTATATAAGGGTTCTCCTTTATAAACGATGGGTCCTTACCAAGCGGGCAGCACCCACATGAGCGTTCCGGCGGTGCGGCAAATTACAGCTCTGAGAGCCCGAGAGGGCGTACTTCCGATCATGGCGCCAGGAGCCGCCCACGATGATGACATCGGACGAGCCTTCTATCATGTTCTCTGTCCATTCCCAGACTCCACTTCGTTTAAATCCAAAGGTATTCCCCTCTTTAGCTTTTACTCCATGGGTTTGGTTTTCGTTGGAGTAGAGCCGTCTATTTAAAGCTGGATCTTGTGTTGGATCTAAATTCGAAATTTCTAGATAGGTTGCATACTTCCAAAGATGACTATTTAATCGTTTTGGGTTTTTTCCCCCTTCGGTGTCTGCCCAGTTATATTCTTCAGCTCTTGCACGTCTAAACCTTATATTTTTCCGAGCAAGCTCAAAGGCTTTATTTAATCGATCAATAAATTCTTCATCACTGTATCTATTCCCACTATTTTCAGCCTGAACACTCTCTACAGGCAGGTCTGGGCACATCGGGACGTACTCAATCGTTCCATCTTGTTTGAACACCGATCCAAATTTGTGTTTACCTGGCCCATCCGGACAGTATCTTTCTTTTTTGAATTCTGATGGGTTATTTCCCATCACTTCAAACCAAAGCTCTTGAGAGACTCCGATGTGGCTGATTGCATCAGTTGGACTCAGGTGGTTAGGCATATCACTCAGAGAAATGAATTGATCTAATTCCAAGAGTTCTTCGATTTTGGCCAGTTTTTCCTTAAATTTGGAACCACCAATGCCAATTTCACCTTTATTCAAATCCACAGCAACGTAGTCAGTCAAACGATTAACTCGTGCTTCTCTTCTTTCTTTGAGATTCATAGGGGAGTAGATTTTTTCGATCATCTCAAATGGAAGATCTTGAAAACCTCGATCTCCGGCAGCAAAAGATTCCCCGCTGACCAAATCCAAAACCCAGCAATTACACATAACACTTTTTTCAGATTCAACCTCATACAACTCAGCACTCCTAAATCCTCGATTCCGCAATCCGCCAAAACTCATAGGAGCACTTGGTATATACTATTTATATATTAAAGCCAACTCATTTTGCGATTTTGCGATTTTTTTGACGGCTTGAATTTAATCAATATAATTTAAAACGAGAGCACATTTATAGCCAAAATCGAAACCGCCCGAGTCCCGGTTCGAAAAGAAAAATTGCATTCCGGCGCATTTTTAGAACGCCCAACCAAGCCTAAACCCAAGAATAGGCCTTACCGAAGGGGCAGAATCGCTTGCCAAAACAGAAGAGTAAGCGGCACCTGCTTCCAAACCCAGATTAAAGCCTGATCCCCAAAACCACGCGTAACCAATCGTCCCTTCGGCGCCCACGCCGATTGTCGCAGAAGTGGAGCCTGAACTCGTGAGCCCCAGAAAGGAACCTGATCCTCCACCGATTTGAAGTCCAAGCCCGGTACCCACGAAAAACCCATCTGTGAACCTCTTATGGCCGAGATAGAAATCGGCATTCGCTCCAATTCCGAGGACAGTGATGTTTAGACCCAGGAAGTTTACAGAGGTATAGGAAAGAGAAGGTCCGATCGCAATCGTATCGGTCACACCAAAATCTGCCTCAATATTGGCGAAGCCAATTAAAAAGCCCAAAGGTTGAACGGAAATATTAACAGACTTTAGGTCGTCCGCTGCCAACGCAGAGTTCGCCTCTAGGCACAACAAAGCAGCACAGATTGCTCTCTTTAACATCTTACTCCCCTTTTCACATTGAGTGTTTATATAAATTATAGGTACAAACATCATTGACGCAATCTTTTTCTTTGACACGAAGCTCACCTCGTAAAGCCGAGCTAAGCGATGCGCTTTAGCGTCAGCGGTCGATCACTTGGTCGTAGACCCATCTTGTCAGGCCGACATATTTTTGAGCAACCAAGGGATTTCACTGCCAATATTTTCGTTCCCACCACTGACATTATTTCAGAGCTAATTCGAAGGGGTCAGATCAATATAGCTATGTAATTCGGATTTGCATATTGATTCAAAATAAGCCTGGACAAAACAAGTCACCTATTCTATAACCTCATTCAATAAGTAATTTTAGCAATTTCGTCGGATTTTTAAGGTGAATATATGAAATATAACTTTACAAATATAGTGTGTGCGGTTGCGAGCATGACCGCATTGGCCGCAGGAGAATCCTTCGCCCTGGAAGGGCAAGCAGGTTTTCAAAATCTTCCGGTAGAAATGATTGAAGAGATTTTCTCTTATCGAAATCGAGAAGAGAGAAGAGGGGCGAGATTTTTTGGTCGGGAAGCTGACGCTATTATCGTGGGGATGAGCAACGGTGAAATTGGTATTCGGGGTTCCAAGTTCAAAGAAAAAGTTGAGAAAATTGAGGAGCTTTTGGAATTAGATCAATTCATTTCCCTTCGTGAAATGCCTGAAGTGATCACAAATGATACCATCAGCCACATCGGAGTTTCTCAGGAGCTTTGGTTTGAAGTCATGGGAAATAACCCATCAGCGTTCAAGGAAAAAAAATACTGCCCTGAGACCTACAAAGTTTTAGACGGAATCGAGATGTGCTCTGATTTTCCAGTGGAGAGGGTTCAGGCTCAAAACTCTAGGAACAAAAACAGCGATGAAGAATTCATTACCCGATTAAACAAGGCTTTTAAGTTGGCTGGGAAAGATATAAGATTCAGACGCGCAACGGTTGGCGAATACAACTGGGCTGATACGGCAGGTAACCAAAATCCCAAGCTAGCCAATGATCCTGAACTCTGGAAATACAGCAGTTATTACACAATCTCAGACAAAGCTCCTCTTGATTTGAGTCAACCTTCTCCCTCAGGTGAGCATCAGAGCCACGGAGTTAAAGCTAAACAACCCAATCATACACCCGATGGAAAACATTTTTATCGAAGTTCAGTCTGGGAATGGACTCATGACACTCAAAGCTACACGCAAGGCTCGCTTCGTAGCCTCGTTGGCGGCTCCTGGGCCGGCTTTAAGGAGTTCGCCGCCTCGGACTTTCGGAGCGCGTTTCAGCCGTATGCCCGGGGCTCCGATTTGGGCTCGGCCCGCCTGGTGATGATGAACCCCATTAGAGGCAGCGGAGGGCATGAGTAACCTTCCCGCCGGAAGCTCAAAAGGCTCTTGATATTGCTGGGGAAGGTTACTTCTTTACTTAATAACTTTAAAGACTTAAGTCGTTTGCTAGGTCGAACTGGGGTTAACTAAGAATAATAGTGAAATTGAAGTACGTGAATAAAGGTTTAGGATTTAGTTTTGGTATGAGTTTAATGGCTTTTGGAGTACTTTCTCCACAATGGCGCTGAGTCGTCGTATTCAAGCTATGGCAGTGTCCGTCCAAAAGGCGTCAGTCCCAGCATCGGCTCCCGCCAGTCAGAACTCATTGTGACCGATTAAATAGAGCCTAGAAGTCCCAGTCATTCGATATTGATACTTCTTCTTCATTACGCCGCGATCTTCTTGACATCCAATGGATCGGTTCAGGTTTCCCCGACGGCAACTCTTCAAGACCTCTCCGAATGAGGTAAGCATATTCATTCTCAATTTAATTGATTTAATTCAGGTCATCAAGCTGTAAAAACAGTTGACATTAATTACATTAATAGTGTAAAAATAGTGCCTACCTATGAGTTTTGGCGGACAGCGGAACCGGGAATTTAAGGAGTTGAGTTGTATGAAGTTGAATCTGAAAAAAATGTTATGTGTGATTGCAGGGTTTGGGACTTTGGTCAGCGGGGAATCGTTTGCTGTCGGAGATCGCGGTTTTCAAGATCTTCCATTTGAAATAATCCAAAACATCTATTCTCCTATGAATCTCAAAGAAAGAAGAGAAGCACGAGTTAATCGTTTGACTGACGCCGTTGCTGTGGATTTGAACAAAGGTGACATTGGCATTGTTGGTTCTAAATTTAAAGAAAAATTTGAACGAATTGAAAACCTTTTAGAATTAGATCAATTCATTGAACTTCCGGTTAAGGCCAGGACGTGGCGGGACTGGTTGTGGGATTCTAAAGATTTTGGTCCGAGCCACGCCATTAGCCACATCGGAGTTTCTCAAGAGCTTTGGTTTGAAGTGATGGGAAATAATCCATCAAAATTCAAAGAAGAAAAATACTGTCCAGATGGGCCAGGTAAACACAAATTTGGATCGGTGTTCAAACAAGATGGGACAACTGAGAAGGTGCCCATGTGCCCGGATCTGCCAGTAGAGCAGGTTCAAGCTGAAAACGATGGGAATAAAAACAGCGATGAAGAATTCATTACCCGATTGAACAAGGCTTTTGAGTTGGCAGGGAAAGACATAAAATTCAGACGTGCAACGTTTAAGGAATACGTTTGGGCTGATACGGAAGGGGGAACGAATCCAAAGCTTGCCAATGATCCCAACTTTTGGAAATACGCAACCCACTACAAAATTTCGAATTTAGATCCAACACAAGATCCGGATTTAAATATACGGCTCTCCTCCAATGAGGGCCAAACCCATGGTGTAAAAGCTAAAGATGGAACTTCTCTCGGGTTTAAACGTAGCGGAGTCTGGGAATGGACGGTGGACATGGAAGGCTCGCTCCGTGTCTTCGTGGGCGGCTCCTGGGATGACCTGCCAGAGCTCGCCACCTCGGGCAATCGGGGCGCGGGTTGGCCGGATAACCAGGACTCCAATTTTGGCGCTGCCCGCCTGGTGAGGACCGTGCGCCCTTAGCACTTTACGTTTTTGTCAGTTAAACGGGCTTGTCTGGATGGAGGAGGTCCTGTCCTCCACGATATCGGTTTCCGCCTGGCAGAACTCATTGTGACCGATTAAACACTTAAAGATTCTTTAAGAAGTTCTTTTTCTTTTTCTCTTTTTTCTCAACCGGATTGAGCAAGCCCAGTTCAGGTGCGTGGCGGTATAACAACTTACTTGATAGAGAATTGCAACTAGTGGTAAACCCTGATTAACCCAAGCTCAATCGGTGAGACAGGGAATTTCTTAGAAATCTAAAGGGGAAACTTATCTAATGAAAAAAATGTTTTGTGTAGGCGGAGTTTTGATGCTGGCTTGTGCCTCAGCATTTGCTGGCACTTTGGACCAATATAAAGAGTTAGCAGCGTTTTGCAAAAAAAATTCTGCAATTTCGATGGATTTTCTTCGCTCTAAAACGCTGTCGCAGACAGATTTAAAACAGTTTATTGAAATCGCTGACCTTAGCGAATCGGTTGATTTTAAGGGCAAACTTGAAGCTGCTCTGACGATGTTAAATGACGCAGCCAAACAGAGGCCAACCGGCATCGTAAAAGAAGGTGATGTCCGTCGTGGGGATATTATTTTTAATTTGGGCGAAATTAAATCATCGGTGAACCAGCACGAAGCAACTGATTACTGTAAGGATAAAGGCGAGAGAGTTCCGACTAAAGAAGAATTAAATGAAAACCGAGATTTATTGCCCCTATACGAATGGTTTTGGTCGTCGTCGCTCTACCCCAGCGGCCTCGCCTATATCGTCAATATCCATGGCTACATCGACGTCTTCTACGGTAGCTACAGTAAGGGCTCGGTCGTGTGCGTCCTTGACGCAGTGAGGTAAAATCCAGTCATTTGTTTTATTTTGAGGACTGTGCGAACTGACCTGAGTCATAAGAGCAGGATCGATGCGAGGACTCAAACAAATTAAAATGAATATGCAGCGTACTTGGGTCATCCCGAAACCGGATTCGGTGGAAAAGTTACTTTAACAAGAGTATTTTCCAGGGATGGCTCAAGTGCTCTGAAAATATTTTTCAGATGTTTAAATATTAGTCAGATTGAAAAGGGACACATTATCAATATTATTATAGTTTTTCCGTTATTGATCTGGTCTTCCAATTGCAACTACCCCATCCTCACGAGGAGTTGAAACGGTGACTGGTACTGTAGTAGCTGTTTCTCACGCTTCACAGATGGCTTGCTCATCTGTACTCCGCTTACCAAGTCAGTGCGCGGCCGGCTAGCCGCCACTGAGCGACGAGCGACCTCCTCTTTTTTTACCGCTCTAGCCAGGCATACTTGGAGGTAGAATGTTTAATTTATTTACACTGGTACTAACAGCTGCGGCCCTCACTGCTAATCAAGCCTTTCCAAACGGTAATGACACAGTCCACTACCCCGATCATAATGGTTTCAAAGTGATAGCAAATGGACCCAAGTCCGGACATATCTGGGTACGACTCCCCAACGGGACAACAGCGATGTACCACCACCAGCACGGTAATCGTACGATTAAAACCGGCCTTTTCGAGCCAAGCTCGGGTGCCATTTTGGCATCGTTCCAAACCAACGGAAACGGCGAAACATCACAAATGCACCCAAACCCAACAAAGAAACCCATTGAGCCTCCTTACCTCCCTAAAGACCTAGAAAATCTTCAGGCAACAATGGAGGAGGCCCTTAATGCCGCATGGAAAAAGAGCCGCAATTACAATACCGACTCTACAGAAAAAATCAGTGCATTGAAACAAATCCTAGGTGTTAGGTCGCAGCTCTCAAGTGGATCCGCGATGGGTGGTGAATCCCCATCGATAAATACCAATTTGAAAAAACCATTGCCCGAATTTCAATTCCAAGAAAACCAAAACAACGGCTCGGGAGATAATACAAGATCCGACAAGGCTAATTAGTTTCTGGAGCGAAACTATCGATACAATTTGTTGATTTTCACCGATTTTTTGTATGAAAGTGGGTTGCTAAAAAAGAAAAATGCTGGTTTCTTTGAGTTCTTGAGACACAAAAGAAAGCAGCATCACGATGAGCATCGCACTTCAAGGATTAGATTCCAAGCTAAAATCTACGCCCATTACAATTTCAGTATCATCGAGGCATCCCTTTGCCCGACTGGGGGAACGCACTCGACTGGCGGCAATTGGCAGACCTCGTTATGTTGGACCTGCGGCAGACCACTGCAAAGGGGTTTTGGAATCTCGGTCGCAAACTTCAACTCAGGACCCATTTAGGAGTTTATGTTTTGCAGTGCCTCTTGAAGGAAACCGATCGGGGAGTCGAGTCGAGAATCAACGATACTCCTGTTTATCAGATTTTCTGCGGACGGGGGATAATAGCTCGCTGGAAATGCCGGATCACACGAAGGTGGAGGAGTTCAGAAACCGACTTACTCCGAAAACCCACCAGAAAATTGGAGTTTTTGTAGTCAAAGTGGCCCACGAATTAGGATTTGCAGATCCCAGCTGGATGGACGTAGATTCCACGGTTCAGGAAGCCAATATTGCGTACCCTTCAGACGCCAGCTCATGAAAAAGCTCTCAGAGAAAGCACACAAAGTTTTGGAATACTTGAAAGCGAAAAAACATCAGATTTTCCAGGAAGGTCTAAGAATCAATATTCAAAAGATTCGAACGAAATCTCGAGGGTACTTTTTTCTAGCCCAAAACGCTTCAAGAGAGGTCAGACGAAAAGTCTTTGCGAATTACCATGCCCTTGTCCAAAGACAACTCAAGCCAACAATCACGTACTTCGAATCACTCGATTTAAAACAGATCAAAAAGTTGCCTTGGAATATTCAGCTTCACTTAAATCAGATCAGACAAAAGGCCAAGAAATACCTCTCCGACGTTGGCTACTTTGTCCGAAACAATACAATCAAGCATGGAAAAATCCTATCGCTTCATGCCGAAGAAGTGACCTGCATACCCAAGAAAAAAGCTGGAAAACCCAACGAATTTGGCCGAGCTTTTCAGCTAGGAAGAATTGGCGGAAATTTTTTAATTGCATTTACATCGACATCAGTTCGGATGGAGGACAAACCATCGCTGATACCTGTGATCGAGGAACATCGGAGTATCTTTGGCACCGATGTCCTGAAAGAGATAGGGACCGACAAGGGTTATTATTCAGACAGAAATGTTCGAGAGACTCAAGATTACTCGATCAACAGCGATGGCGTTCAACGGCCAGTAAACATCAAAACTCAGCCTCCACCCGACGTGATAAAATCGCTCAGGGACCGCCGCGCGGGAATCGAGCCCTTGATCGGTCATGCCAAAGCGTACGGATTACGAAAAAGCAAAATGAAGTCAGATCGTGCCACCTTGGCATCAGGGTACCGCTCTGTTCTCGGATTCAATTTGAGTCAACTAATGCGACATATCGAATCCGGATAGAGTTAGGTCAGGAAACAAATCAGAAGAGAAAATACCACGAAAACGCTAATCCCTGAGAAGTGGCCTCTATCAGGCCTTCTCAAGTTTCGCGACAAAAACTAATTAGATCTTAGTCGGTTGGCCGAAAGGAAATCTGCCTGGGTCCTCCTCCGTCTTTTATAAGGCAAGGTCGAAAGCCAGCGCCCGGGGGGTGGGTTGTGCAGATCTAAATAGGCCGTGTTCTGAAGCAGGAATAGTAAACATTTAACCCACTATAAGGAAAAAAATGAATCGTTGCTCGAAGAAGATGAAAAGGATCTCGTTGATTCGAGCACCGCGAAAATCAGCTTGACTCAACTTGGAAATCTCACCGGCTCGAACCATATGACCCTAACTCGAAAATTAACTGGTTTGCCCTGTGTTAAAGGATCTCGGAATTCCAGCCTCTATTTACTCAAGGACGCAATCAGGAAACTCTTTTTGGAATCTGATTCCAATGCCAGTGATCAGGAACTTCGACGCCAACGCTTGATAGCGGAAACTGAACTCGCTAGGCGAAGAGCCGAGAAAGTCAAACAGGACGGGCCACATTCTGGAACCGTAAATTCATTTGCACTTCCACCCCCACCATCAAAGACTATTCGCGTATTGAAAAGGAGTACCTGACGTCGGATCAGCGCAAATTCTTCTTACCCTGTCCCAAGTGCCGAACCTTCCAAGAACTGAGGTTTGAGCGCCTCAAATACGAGGAAGCAGATCCCGTCAATACCACGCGATTCGCCTGTATCCATTGCGAAGCCGAGGTGGATGAAAAGGACAAGCTAAAGTTGATGGATAGCGGAGAGTGGCGGGCGCAGGCCGAATTCAAAGGCAACGCTGGATTCCACATCAACGAACTCTATTCCCCTTGGAAGCGCTGGCATGAAATCACATCTGACTACCTAAAAGCCAGGAAGCACGATGAGATGCTCCGCGTCTTCCAAAACACCAGCCTGGGCCTGACCTATGAGAGCGCCCTGGGTGAAATGCTTGACTGGAAATCGCTTTACCTCAATAATCGGCGTGATTACATCAGTGGAACCCAGCTCTCAATTGAGGATGTCCTCTTTGTCACGATGGGCTGCGATGTCCAAAAGGATCGCCTAGAACTGGAATGTGTCGGATGGGCTCAAGACAAGCGCTCTTTCTCCCTCAGTTACGATGTCCTATTGGGCGATACCAGCCAGCCCGAAGTTTGGGCTCAACTCACAGACATCATTCAAAACCAGACGTGGACCACACCAAATAAGTCAGAACTAAAAGTCGCCCTTGCGGCGGTGGATTCCGGTTATCAGACCCAACTTGTTTACAATTATGTCAGGAAATTCAGACAAAATGTCATCGCTATCAAGGGCAATCCCCATCTCCGGACCATGGTAGGATATCCAAAATCCGTGGATATTTCGATGCGCAAGAACAAGGTGGCCTCTGGCAGTCGCTTCTTTCCGGTGGGAGTAAATATCATCAAGAACGAACTTTTCTCTTTGCTCCGGCTTGAGAGACCAATGCCGAATGAGCCTTATCCCCCGGGTTATTGTTCGTTCCCTGAGCATTATAACGAGGAGTATTTCCAAGGGCTGACCTCGGAGGCCATCAAAGAGGAGATTTTCAGAGGCGAGCGCAGGCTGGTATTCAAAAAGCTCCCGGAGACTCGTAACGAAATTTTGGACGGACGCGTGTACGCCCGCGCTGCAGCATCGCTCCATGGGCTGGATCGGTTCAGCGAAGAACATTGGACTAAGATTAAACGGGAACTGGGCTTATTAAATCCAGTTGAGAAAAAGGAAAAGAAGAAAAAGAATTTCTTAAAAAATCTTTAAACCATTCCTCCCATAAGAGGATATACAGGAATACGATCAGATCGCATTTTATCGATCGGCATCCCGCACGCAGTAGATTGTTCCTAGTCTGTCCTCTGGATAGTAGTAGTTTTCAATTCTCGAAATTCCGCTATTTATGAAATTCACTATAAAAAGGGAGCCAAAGGCATCAAGAAAACTGCCCATAGGAAGATCTGGTTCAGTGAAAGTCTTCGGAATATAATGAGCGTTAATCCACTCCTCTCCAAAAGGCATTTTACTATTAACAGAATATTCCATATGACTATGAACTCTTGCGCCGCGCTGTTCACAATACTCGATCGCAGTCTGACGAGTTACAGTAAGAGCATGACCATTTTCATCTCTAGCTGCATCAAACCTCATTAGACCGTTTGGATCTTTCCAAGCATGACCTAAGTGTGCGTCTACACCTAAATATTCAAAGAATTCAGACTTCGTCGCCCTAAATTTAAATCTCGCGCTTCCATCTTCTTTTGGCCCAAGGTTTTCGGTAGGAAGATATTGAATCCAATTTCCCCGATAACTTCTTGTGGAAAGTAGAATGTTTCCAGCTTTATGAAAAAGTCCTCCCTCCTGAAAGAACCTTCTAAATTGATTTTCGTCCAAGTCTACTTCGCTTAGATCCAAAAAACTGGAGCGCAGCCTTTCCTGTACCGATGTTCTTCCGGACCGACTGATTCCACCCAACCGAACAGTATCTTTTAGAGAGAGGTATTGGACGATTTCAAAATGCAAATCTAAAGGAAGATCTTGAAAACCCGTCGCAAAGGATTCTCCCCCTGCTAGCGCCGCCATGCCCCCAACCACACACAACATTTTTTTTAGCCTATGTTTCATACAACTCAACTCCTTAAATCCTGATTCAGCGAAACCACCAAATAATTACGGTGCGTCAAAATACAGCAAATAGACTTATTCTGTCAACCGTTATTTCTTCAAAATGTATTAAATCGACGAAATTGAGATTAAGGATTGTACGCGTGTACGCCCGCGCCGCCGCATCCCTCCATGGCCTGGATCGATTCAGCGAGGAACATTGGACAAAGATTAAACGCGAGCTTGGCTTACTCAATCCTGTTGAGAAAAAGAACAGAATGAAGAAAAATTTTCTGAAAAATCTTTAAGCCTTTACTCGGTCACGATGAGTTCTGCCAAGCGGGAGCCAATGCCGCCGTAGCGGACGCCAGCGCTACCCTCGACCGAGTACGACGACTCAGCGTACCACCCGGAGTCGTAGCTGAAGGAAGCGCCGCGAAGCACGCCGTCCGAACTTCGAACAAAGACATTGCCAATAGCTTGATTCAACCCAAAAGGGTGGCTGTGCTCAGACGGATTTTCATTAACTCCGTGAGTGCTCCCACCCGAGTCAGAGTAAAACCATGCATGATTTGAAAGTTGAGCCGCTTCGTTTCCAAAGTAATAAGTGCTTGTTGTTATACTTCCGGTAGGTTTTTCACCTACTAACGCTCGTCCACGAATAGAGTATTCGTTTTGAGCATTGGTCGTTACGGAAAAACGCCGCCCCGTCATTTCGCTTAATCTGTTCGCTAAGGCAATGTCGTCGTCACTGGTTGTAAAAGTCAGCGGAAGTTCTGGGTTCGCTTTCCATTTTGCTATGATTTGTCCTTTGTCTAGATTTCGGTCACTCACTTGAGCTAGGTCAGGAAAACTCCCATACACGGCATAATAAAGCCCTACTGGAGTTTTAGTTTGAGCTACGCGAAAGGCAGGAATTGCTTCTCTAATCGATGTATTAGGAACTACCTGAACCAGAGCTGCTGCTTCTTGAGCGGTTACTTCTGGAAGCAAGATGAATTCGCCTAAGGCTTTTTTGAGAATGATTTGTCCAATCTCAGCGTTAATTGCCACATCGTTAATTTTATTTGAACTATGAACCTCAATGAGTTCACCCAAGCTTGAACGCAAAGCCGCTTCAGGAATAATGCGGCCAATTTCAATTTTGTCCGAGCTGCTGATTTTGTTTGAACTATAAAGCTCAACAAGGTCACCAAAGTTTAAGTATGAAAAAATAGATCCCCTGAGCTCTGGTGGAATAGGAAATAAGTTTTTTTTGAGTCTTTCGATGGTAGGCGCCTTCGTGAGTTTGGCAGAAGCATCCCCTGCCCATAAATTACTTGAAGAAAGTGCACCAAAAACCATTAAACTCATAC
>Ga0206827_1137_pt1 | contig 14968 bp, 14 predicted proteins | sample Alteio_BWOrgCont_77_FD_152852 | JGI IMG/M metagenome (GOLD analysis project Ga0206827, IMG submission 152852) | Enriched cells from forest soil in Barre Woods Harvard Forest LTER site, Petersham, Massachusetts, United States -... | ecosystem: Environmental > Terrestrial > Soil > Temperate forest >...
AATTGGGTCCTTTTATTTCATGGCTGGACAATATGGCCACAGATAACCCGGCTTATTCCAATTCATTAAAAGACTATTATTATGTCCTGGAAATACCTGAAAATGGGATCGTCGGCTCCGCAGGGTTTTACCTTGTTAAAGACGGAAGTTCTGCCCGTTTTGCCTGGGGGATGATCCATAATGAATTTCATGGTAAAGGATACGGTACTGCATTGACTAAGTATAGGTTAGATAGAATAAAGGAAATAAACCCTGCCTTAAACATCACACTCGGAACCAGCCAGCATACCTATCGCTTCTTTGAGAAGATGGGGTTTGAAGTTAAAGGCATGATCCCCAATGGCTATGCTGAAAACATAGACCGCTATGATATGGAATTGTAACCCTGAAAGGTGAGATTGCGGGCCTGACCCGTAATCTCTTCCCTTACACCCCATTCTCATACCCCAAAATCTTCATCATAGATTCAGCAGTTTGGGTGCCTGCGAAGACCTCATAAGTAAACTCCCCTTTTTCATTCTTATCTACCAATATATGTTTTGGGGCAGGGATAAGGCAATGCTGAATGCCGCCGAACCCCGCCAGCGATTCCTGGTAGGCGCCGGTGTGGAAAAACCCGATATGTAGTTTGTCCTTATGGTCTATCTTTGGTAGAAACACCTCATTTACATGCACTTCTGAGTTGTAGTAGTCCTCGCTGTCGCAGGTAAGGCCACCAAGGTTAACCTTTTGGTATTCTTTGTCCCAGCGGTTTATCGCCAGCATGATGAATCTTTGGCCTATGCCCCAGGTATCAGGCAGGGTAGTGATAATGGAGCTGTCTATCATAAACCATTTTTCGGCGTCATTCTGTTGTTTTTCAGATACGATAGAGTATAGCGCTGCCGCACTTTCGGCTACGGTAAAAGTACCGAATTCAGTAAAAATATTTGGCGTTTCCACATCCTGGCCGTCGCAGATGTTTTTAAGGCTGGCTATGATCTCATTGGCCATATACGGATAGTCATAGGTAAAATTCAGCGAATCGGGGACCGGGAAACCGCCCCCAATATCCAGTGAATCAAGTTCCGGGCATATCTTCTTCAGTTCGCAATATACATTCGCGCATTTATTCAGTTCGCTCCAGTAGTAAGTGTCATCCTTAATGCCTGTATTGATAAAGAAATGAAGCATCTTCAGTTTATAGCGGCTATTCCCCGCTATTTTCTTTTCGTAATAAGGTACAATATCTTTATACCTAATGCCCAGGCGCGAAGTGTAGAAGGCAAAATTAGGCTCCTCTTCAGATGCTATGCGCATACCCAGTTGGAACGGTTTTTTTACATATTGCTCATACTGGTCCAGTTCGTCAAGATTGTCAAGGATCGGGATAATATTTTCAAAACCATCATTTATCAGTTCAGAGATCTTGCGGATATAGTCAGGCAGCTTATAGCCATTGCAAACAATATAGGTTTGTTTGCTGATTCGGCCCTGTTTATAAAGCCTGCTCACAATGTCCATATCATAAGACGATGAAGTTTCCAGGTGGCTGCCGTTTTTCAGTACCTCGTTCATCACAAAAGAGAAATGCGAGCTCTTGGTGCAGTAGCAGTAGTGGTAGTCGCCCTTGTAGTTCACCTTTTCCATTGCGTCGGCAAAGAGTTTACGGGCTTTGTTTATCTGTATGCCAAACTGCGGCAGGTAAGTCAGCTTCATCGGTGTCCCAAACTTCTCTATTACATCCATGAGGGGGATACCGTGGAATAAAAGGTTATTATGCTCCAGCGAGAAATCCAGGGCAGGGAAGTAGTAGGTTTGATCAATTAAATCAAAATAAGTGTTCTTCATTTACCAACCGGTAGTTTTACTGATGTTTGTAATTTGAGGGCGAAATTATAAAAATAACTTACCATTCACGCAGGGTAGGGGAGATTAAGGGGAATTGTTATATTGTCAAATTGTTAAATTGTTGGGAAAAGCTGTGATTGAACAATGAAAAATTTTTGTATTTACCGGCTTTTTCACAAACCACCCCCCGTTTGCAGCAGTCTGGAGGCTATTTTCCTCTACTTTTCGCGAAATAGTGGGGGGTAAATTTTATAATTATTTGGTTATCAAGTTATTAAATTTTTATTTTCCAAAGTTAGTGGACATTTTGTGCAGAAAAACGTACACTTTTTGTCAATTTTGTACCAATTCCTGTTTTTTTTATTTTTTCTTCTTTTTTGAGGTTTCTATTTTCTGATAATCTACGGAAATATTTTGAGGTTTCAAAATCTACGCCCCTCTTTTTTGTTATTGCGGAAAAAACCCTTTCAATGAGAAAAAACGGCGTCATTGCGGATATTTTTTGAAGCAAGTGCTACACTTTTGAGCGTCAAAAAATTCCGCAATGACGACTTTGATTAGAGACTAATCAAACCCTTTTCTCTACCTTAAAACCCCTAACCCTTTGACCATCTTCAAAGAAAAATCACTTTTTTCTTGCTTTTCTCCTTTTTATTTTGTAAATTGAACTTTTATTGCAATAACGGGTTACAATTATGTGCTGAGAGAATTATTAAAAACACGTTAAAAATATGAGGACACTCTACAAAGTTATTATTAAGGTAAAGAGACGGTTACGCGAACGCCGCCTGCATTCTTTATTATCGAAGATTGGGGGAAATATCAGGAAACTCCAGGAAAACCCTGCCTTTAAAAGCGTGAGCGAAGTGTAGAGAGCGGAGAAAAGTATTTTTCAAATCCATCACGCCTTCTAAAGCGTTCTTCATTTTTCATTCATAAAGTGGCTCAATGCGCCAGACGGGCATTGGTTTACCTGGTCTATGATGGTTTGGGTATCGCTGCCTTCGGGGCGTATCCATGGGCGTACACGCGGGTCAAATACTGCCGGCAGGCCGTGAAAACAAATAGCGGAATGTATGCACAGATGCGGCTGCCATACTATAGTTACTTCGCCGTTGGTGTACTTCTTAGTAATTTTCCTTATTTCAGCCATACAATATCATTTGGGCACAAAATATTGTGCCCCTACGTTGTTCCCTTATTCTCTTTTTTTATAACATCTACTTCTGCTATCCTGCCTTCAAAATATTCGCGCCTGTCCGGGTGCTTGTCTATCAGGCGGTGGAAAGCTTCGGTAGCTTTGGTGTATAGTTCCTGCTGCAGGTAGATATTGGCAAGTGTTTCTGTTACAAAGCTAAAATCTTCCACGGCGCTCTGCTGCGCCATGTCTTCCGGCTTAAAGAATTTAGTCTGCGGTGGCTTTATTTTAGGCTCTTTACGGATAAAATTTGAAATGATCTCATCTATCTGCCCTTTGTCCTGCGCGGGCAGGTTTATTTTTTCAATAATAAGTTCGGTTTTCGCTTTGGCGGCAAGTTTCCTTTTTTCCAGCCGTTCCAGCCATTCCTGGAATGAATGGGGTTCGTTATCAACAATATCATCCTCGTATGCGGGGGTGGGTTTTAAGTGAAAAGGCTCCTGCGTTTGCTCCTCAATATTTGGCTTGCCTACCGCGCTAAAATAATCGTAAGCGGCAAGTGGTATTATATCGAGGCCTGATTTCGGGGTAACGGGCTTTTCTTCTTCTATTTCCGCAGGGGGGGTAATTTCATTGTCGGCTGAATTTGTTTCTTCAGTCAAGGCCTGTTCTTCAATGCTTGTATCTTCTTCCGGCGACCCCGGTTCGGGCGCGTTTGTAACGCGTTCTGTTTTTTCTGGCGTTTGCAAGGTCTTGTCCTGCAAATGATTCAGTAGCGTAGTATGCTCTGTTTCAGTCGTTATATCAACGGCTTCCAGTGCATTTTCATCCAATTGCAATTGTTCGGCAGCTACTTCATGGGTTTCTTCGGTATCAACATGAATGGGCGGTACAGTCTCTGTATCAATGGCCAGCGTTTCTTCTATTAATTGTTTTTCAATGATTTCTTCAGGGATAAACGGCGCTTCCTCAAGGATATTTTCAGGCGATATTTCTGTTTCTGCATTTATGTGCCGGACTGTGTTTTCTTCTTTTTGTATCGGATAGAGATAATTATAGAGGACTTCCCTGTCGCCGATATAGGCTGCAGTGAGGTGCAGGTATTTGTCGAGGTAAACACTATTATCGGCATGCAGCATTTTGGTGAGCATGGCGTAGGCCGGCGCAAAGTATGGGAAGCTTTCTATCAGCTCTTTTACGAGGGGAAGGTCCTCCTCATAGTGCAGCGTTTCAGGTTTCCTGATTATATTGTTAATGTGTTCAATATTCATTACCAATTCATTACGGCGGCGTTATAAATATCCTGTATTAGTTTTTTGTTGATGTCGGCATCCAGCGTAGTTTCTACGTCGGCCAGTGTTTTAGACACGTCAAAATCATCATATTCAGTAAACGTTTTTTCGAAGTTTCTTTTCGGGTCTATTTTGTTGGTAAACTTCACATATACCCCTATCGTTAGCCTGTTTAGCTGTGCCAGGTCGCCTGCTTTTATAGAAGCTGGCGCTACGCCATACGTAACGATATAACCGCTAAAGGCAAAGTCGCCTGTATCGCTCATTTCTTTTAGCTTAGTTTCACTGATAAATTTAGTTCTCAGCCCGTCAGAAAACACCTGCGCAAGGTTTGGGTTCACGCTGGCAGCCTGGTTGGTGAACTGCGCTACGGAAAATGTTTTGGCATTCGCCGGTATATCACCGCCCGTGAGTGAATAAACACCGCATGAAGAGAGAAGAATTGAAAATGATAAATTAAAAATGATAAATAGTAAAAACGCACTCTTCCACCTAATTAAAAACTTTTTTGCCAAGCTCATATTTTTCATTTTACGTTTTTCGCTTTTCATTTTCTATGCTTCTTCCAGGTCATATTCCTTAATCTTCCTGTATAGTGTCCTTTCCGAAATGCCAAGTTCCTGCGAAGCGAGTTTGCGTTTTCCCGAATGCCTTTGCAGGGCGCGTTTTATCATTTCTTTTTCCTGCATTTGCAGGCTCAGGCTTTCGCCGCCATTGTTTTCTATCACTTCGCTATCATGGTATGGGCCATCTGATTGCGGGGAGTAGGATACAGGAGGGGAGTAGTGGGTTACGGCCCTGTTGTCATCAAATTTAGCTGGGAGCAGGTTGCCGGGCAGGTTTATGTTCTCTTGTCCATTATTAGAGCTTAGGTCATTGTTTTTCAGCAAACCGAAGATCAAAGTTTTCAGGTCGCCAAGGTCCTTTTTAATTTCAAAAAGGAATTTATACAATATCTCCCTCTCCTGGAAATTTGAGTTATTGGACTGGCCGTTGCCGGTGGCAACCATGTAACTGCCTGGTAATTCGGGTAAATACCGCTCTACAGCGTTGCCGGTTAATAGCCTGTCAGATTCAAGGACAGATATTTGTTCTACTATATTTTTCAGCTGGCGGATATTGCCGGGCCATGGAAAGTTTTGCAGTTTTTGCATGGCATCGTATTGCAGTTCAAGCAAAGGGCCATGATATTTTTCAGATACGTCTGAAGCGAATTTTGCGAACAATAACGGGATGTCTTCCTTCCGCTCGCGCAGTGGCGGTATGCGGATAGATACTGCGCTGAGGCGGTAGTAAAGGTCTTCCCTGAATTTGCCCTTTTGAGCTTGTTCATAGAGGTCTTTATTGGTAGCGGCAATAACACGAACATCTGTTTTTTGTGTTTTTGAGGAACCGACTTTAATGAACTCACCGCTCTCTAATATTCTCAGCAAGCGCGACTGTGTTTCAAGCGGAAGTTCCCCGATCTCATCAAGGAATATAGTACCGCCATCTACGGTTTCAAAATATCCTTTGCGGGCTTCGTGCGCTGAGGTAAAAGCGCCTTTTTCATGGCCAAAAAGTTCGGAATCAATAGTCCCTTCAGGTATCGCGCCGCAATTGATAGCTATGAAAGGATTATGTTTCCTTCGGCTGAGGTGGTGGATTATTTTCGAGAAATTTTCCTTGCCTACACCGCTTTCTCCCAGTATCAGGATGGTCATATCGGTAGGGGCTACTTTTACTGCAGTCTCCAGTGCGCGGATAAGAAGCGGAGAGTTCCCAACGATCTCAAACCTGTTTTTTACTTCCTGTATTTTATCTTGTTGTAACATAAATAGTGGATAGTGATTAGTGGACAGTGAATGGATTGCGGGTCAAGCCCGCAATGACGACATTAATGTTTGAGGGAGAGGCCGTGAGCCGGAGGCCCGCGGCCCCTCCCTCCTCAAATGAAAGGACGTCATTCTGACGAAAGTCGGAATCTAAAAAAAGGACTAAATCTTTTAAAGTTTTTATCATTAATTTTTTAACTCAATAACTCTCCCCAGCAGTGTGGCGCTTGTGCAATCTTCAATATATATATTCACGTATTCCCCTGCTTTATATTTTCCTTCGCCGGAGAATATGGCAACTTTATTTTGAGGGGTTCGTCCCCGAAGCATTTCCTCAGATTTTTTGGAAAAGCCTTCTATTAATACTTCAAAAGTCTTTCCTACATCAAGTTTGTTTCTTTCAAAAGAACTGTTTCGCTGTACTTCTATAATCTCCGCAAGGCGGCGTTTTTTTACTTCTTCCGGCACATTATCTGTCATTTTTTTCGCGGCAGGCGTTCCCGGCCTTTCTGAGTAGACGTACATATACGCCAGGTCGAATTTCATTTCGTCCATCAGGCTCAGGGTATCGGCGTGTTCTTCTTCAGTTTCGCCGCAAAACCCGGAAATGGTATCGGTAGAAAGCCCCATATCAGGCACTATGCTGCGTATCATCGCTACTTTATCGTAATACCATTCCCTTGTATAAGTGCGGTTCATACGTTCTAAGACGTTTGAATTGCCACTCTGGACAGGCAGGTGAATGGAATTGCAGATATTATCATATTTCGCCATTGTGCGTACGACTTCTTCTGTAATATCCTTTGGATGCGAGGTGGAGAAACGCACTCGGAGTATTGGAGATACTAACGCGACTTTTTCAAGAAGGTTCGCAAAGTTTACTTTTTCGCCAGTTGTTCCGTGCTCCCATTTGTAGCTGTCCACATTCTGTCCGAGTAGGGTAACTTCTTTATAGCCTTTATTATATAAATCGTGTGCTTCTGCCACTATACTATACGCATCGCGGCTCCGCTCGCGGCCGCGGGTAAAAGGCACTACACAAAATGTACACATATTGTCGCACCCCCGCATGATGGAAATAAAGGCTGTGATACCATTGCTATCCAGCCGCATAGGGCTTATGTCAGCATAAGTTTCTTCGCGGGAAAGGAAAACATTTACAGCCTTCTGGCCTGTTTCGGCTGTTTCAACGAGTTTGGGAAGGTCGCGGTACGAATCAGGCCCTGCAACTACATCCACAATCTTTTCTTCTTCGAGGAATTTTGTTTTCAACCTTTCAGCCATGCAGCCAAGTACGCCCACTATCAGCGCAGGGTTTTTCCGCTTGTATGGGTTGAAGGCATGTAGCCTGCCGCGGACGCGCTGCTCGGCGTTATCGCGTATGGCGCAGGTATTGATAAAAATAGCATCTGCCTCTTCGATTTTATTGGTGGTAATGTAGCCGTTCTTAATCATAATAGAAGCTACCACTTCGCTGTCAGCAAAATTCATAGCGCAGCCATAGCTTTCAAGGAATATCTTCTTCCCATGCTTTTCAGGCGCATCCATTACCAATACTTCACCCTGGCGCGCTTCGTCAATATATTTGATCCCCGTTTCTTCCATAGCTCTACCCCCTAAATCCCCCCATAGGGGACTTTAAAAAAGGGACAACAAAAATACGGGTTTTATTGGTAAGGTGTGACAAATTGGCAGGGGGAAATTATCTGAATCAGGATTTCCAGAATTTTAGGATTAGTAGAATTTAGAAATTGAGGTGAAAGCATATATTTGTCAAACAAAAAATCCGTTGCCGAGCCCTTCTCCCTAACTGGAGTGTTAGGTCGGGTTCTAAACAACGAGATTCATGTAAATTTAGGGCTGGTCAGACAAGCCCTTTGCTTTTATGTTGCATTTATTGTTATGCGAAGATAGATCAGGTTTAAATATTGGTTATAATATTGTCATCCGCACTTAGACAAGCAATTGTAACCGTTTAACTTTTTTTAGTAATACAATGATAACTTTCCTAAAAGAAGCTATTTAATGGAAAATATTATACATTAATAATGTGGATAAAATTTTGATTATTTAGTTTTATTAATGTTTTCCCCAAAATGGATTAGGCACAATGCCGGCGTTTTTAATTTTTGCCTTCAGCAATTTAACAATTTAGAAATTCAGGTAAATCATTTTAATCCTTCCAATCAGGGTTCAGGCAGTTTTTTCTTAAATTGCCCGCAATTATGGGATTTAATGATGAAACCAACCTGCCGATTTTTAAAAAGGCGGAAGAAATAGGGCAGATTACATCGGTGATAATATCTAATATCGATGCAGAAAAGGATATTTTTCACATAAGGGAAATGATGCTGACCAATGGCTATATGATTGGCGCCAAAATAGCCGCGGCGGAGGGTGGCGGGTTGTATTCCCTACGGATGGAGTGCGCCGTGCTGGTGAAGGTGGCTGCCCGCGAACTAATGGTGCAAACCAATGTGCTGAAACGCGATAAACTCTGCCCGCCGGAATATATAAAACTGCTGCGGGACGAGATCGATAATTTCCGGCTGCTGTTTATAGATTGGGTTGACTCCTTCGATAAAAATGATGATATAAAAGATGATTGGGGCGAACTTTTCAGGTAGCCCCTGAAACTATTTTTGGTAAACCACAAAACCATATTAAGTCTATCTGTTTACTATACTTTAAAAATATTTTATTATATTTGCCCCTTATTAGCTAAAGCATATAAGGTATGAAAGCGATAAATTTAAAAGGAAATACTGACATCAGTTGCCCCATATCCGCAGAACGGATAGACGAACACGTAGCCAGGGCGGCAGCTTTTTACACTATTGCCATTATGCTCATAAGCCTGGCATTCAATTCATTTGTCATTAGCGCCCTGTTGGGGATGGATTTTGCATTAAGGGCTTTCACTTCAGGCAATTTCAGTATCGTCAAATTATTATCCAAACAAACTATCCAAACTTTAAACATACCCAAAAAACCTGTGAACCTGGCGCCTAAGAAATTTGCGGCAGGGCTGGGCATGGCGTTTTGCTTTCTTATTTCCGGGTTCCAGTTTCTTAACCTTACGGCTGCTGTATGGGCTACAGGCGCTACCTTGCTTTTTTGCGCGGTATTGGAAGGTGGCTTCGCGATTTGCCTCGGCTGCCTTGTATATACGTATGCCGTGCAGCCTTTTATTGGCCGCAGGTAAGAATAAGTTTATTTGTGAATCTGGCTTTCGGAAAGGGACTATGCTTCTTTTCTTGCTGCTTTTTGAAAATGACTTACGGAATGCTTTTTTGGTTCCGGTGTACTGTTTTCATAAAGCACATCAGGCCCAATATCATAAGACGTAAAAGTTTTTTGTCCGGATTTTGAACTAACCGGGACTTTCAGGTTTTCCCAGCAGAGTGTATGTTCTTTTAGTTCAACCTGCATGAGTTGGGAAGGATCTAACAATTTATATTCTATGTTTTTATCCGAAATGTGCCATTGGGCAAATAACTTTTCAAAATCTATCAGTCTTACTTCTTTATTATTAAATGTAACAGTCACTGTAAGTCCCTCAATTTTAGTAATACCTGTGATTCTTAAGGGTGATGCCTTTATCATAACTAGGGGTTTAATTCCTTGAAAACAGTATTTAATCAGGTTTGGTTTTCTTTTGCATATTTAATTATTTCTGCAAATTGCTTGTTTAGCATAGAACCAGCATATATTTTACAAGTTTCTATCTCAATTAATACTTCATATTCATTATACTCGGCATGAAAATGTGGTGGCCTATATTCACGACTATAAATTTTTATTTTGATGGAATCAATTGTATCTATAGTTGGCATTTGAATTACAAACGATTAAATTAATTCCCTACAGCAACTTTTTAATGATATCATCCAGGGTAATCCCTTCAGCTTCCGCTTTGTAGTTCTTTACCATACGGTGGCGAAGGACGGAGGTAGCTATAGCCTGCACATCTTCTATATCAGGGGAATATTTACCACTAAATACGGCATGGCATTTGGCGCCTACGGTGAGGTTCTGTGACGCACGCGGGCCCGCTCCCCAATCAACATAGTCTTTCACTATCTGTGGGGCGTAAGGAGAGGATGGGCGGGTTTTATGGGATAATTTAACGGCGTATTCAAGTACATTGTCAGCTACTGGTATTTTCCTGATGAGATTTTGGAAATACATGATATCGGCGGCGGTGAGGATTTTCTTTACCTGTGTATTTTTATCGGAAGTAGTATTGCGCACTATATTCAGTTCATCGGCAAAGGCGGGATAGTCAAGCACTACGTTAAGCATAAAACGGTCGAGCTGTGCTTCCGGCAGGGGATAGGTGCCTTCCTGCTCTATAGGGTTCTGTGTGGCAAGGACAAAGAAAGGCTCTTCGAGCAAATGGGTAGTTCCTCCCACAGTTACGTTCTTTTCCTGCATAGCCTCAAGTAGGGCTGCCTGGGTTTTAGGCGGGGTACGGTTTATTTCATCAGCCAGGACGATATTAGCGAAAAGCGGTCCGCGGATAAAGCGGAATTCCTTTTTTTCGTCCAGTATTTCAGAGCCGGTAATGTCTGACGGCATTAAGTCAGGAGTAAACTGTATACGGTTGAACTTCAGGTCAAGTACCGAGGCTATGGTATGTACAAGCAAGGTTTTGGCCAGTCCCGGCACACCGATAAGCAGCACATGGCCGCGACTGAAAATGCCGATAAGTACATTCCTCACCGTGGCATCCTGCCCGATAATGATCTTGCGGATCTCATTCATCAGTTCGCCATACTTAGCTGCAAGGGCGTCAACTGCTTCTACGTCGGATTTATATTCCATTGGTTGTTGAATTGATATTTTTTTATTTTTTTATTTCGGATTGCGGATTTTCGATTGTGGAATATTAAAATTCAAATTCTTCAAATTTTGCAATCGACAATCCGAAATTCGCATTTTTTTAATTCTGTCCCGGTTTTATCCATATTTTCAGGGATTCGCAATTGATATAGTTTTTATCAATGCGTACATAAGTGTACGGGATATATTTTTTGAGCCATTCCTGTTCTATATCCATTTTTTTGTATTCTTTGGCGATCTCCATTATTTTAGGATAATCATCTTTCAGGTTAGCTTTATGTGGTGGTATTTTAGACTTCAGGAAGAGGATGCGGAATGCTTCTTTGCCATCAGGCGAAACATAAGAATCAGGATGAGATATTTCACCTACTTTCATTTTATCTACTGTAAAAAACAATGCGCCATCCAGGCTTTTTACAGCGATGTGCGAGCTGTTTGTTTTCATGTCGATCATTAAGCCGCCCCTGTTTTTTGTCTCTTCATCCTTAGAATATTTATAGGCTGCATCTTCAAAAGTGATAGAATCCGCGACGATCTTTCCCCGTATGCTATCAAGCATCCGGCGGGTAGCAACCCTGTCTTCTTCAGATACTTTTGGCATAATAAGAATGTGACGGACATGGATCATATCACCTCTTCTTTCAAGCATTTGAATGATATGGTACCCATATTTAGTTTCTATAATATCAGATATGGAATCTTTTTTAAGTTTCAAAGAAGCGGCGGTGAACTCGGGAACATACGTATCTGCCCGCTGCATTGGCAGATCGCCGCCATGGGTAGCAGAACCGGGGTCATCGGAATACCTGATAGCTTCAAATTCAAAAGTAGCAGCGCCGCTCACAATATCTTTCCTTATTTTTTTTAATTTATCCATGGCCTCCTGTTTTTCGGCATGGGTTACTTTTGGATAAACCACTACCTGGCCAATTTCCATTTCCGTATCATAATAGGGCAAACTGTCGGACGGAAGGCTTTTATAAAATTTCTTAATGTCAGAAGGTGTTACACTTACATCACTAACAATTTTTTCCTGCATTTGCTGTTCCAGCAGCTGCTCGCGTATGGCCTGCCTGAAATCATTTTTTAGTTCAAGGGCTGTTTTGCCGATCTGCGTTTTCATGTTTTCTTCAGAGCCATAGCGCTGTATAAAGTACTGGATACGCCTGGTAAGTTCACTTTCTACCTGTTCGTCATTTATTTTAAGGCTGTCAGCCATAGCGCGGATAAGATATAGTTTCTTTTCCATGAGTTGGTCGAGGATCATGCAGTGGGCTTTGTCCCTGTCCATCTTGGTGATGCCCTGCATCTGCATATACTGGCCTTCAATGTCTGATCTCATGATGGCTTCATCGCCTACAATAGCCACTACCTCATCAATAGTTTGTTGGGCGTGGGCGGCAGTTAACACGCACAGCATTATAATTACAGTAATTATCTTTTTCATATTAATAAACTTCAAACGAGTTTTCCTCCTGGCCTTTGCGGTAGATATTATTTTCTATTTTCTGTAATACTTCCACTTTTCGCCTGTTCAGGATTATATCTTTAATTTTTGCTTTTTCGTAAACCAATGGCGATATATCTTCTTTAATTCTTTTATCCAGTATGTTTATTTCGTACCAGTGGCCCGCATCTTTCAGTTCCACGAAATTATTATAAAGCAAAAAATGCTCCGGATCGTAGGTTTCTATAACGGGTATTTCCTTTGTTATATTATCATAATAAAACCATGCGGAAGTATCCAGGGAATAATTTTCGGCATACTTGCCCGCATATTCTTTTAATGCACCGGCATTTGCACTGTTATAATTTTTGATCCAGGTTTTCACTTTTTCCCTTTTCGGCGCGTCAATTGGTATTTTAACATATAACAACCTGACTATATTGCGCTTCAGTTCAAAGTTTTTCTGGTTTTGCCGATAATATACTTCTATCTCTTTATCTGTTATATCTTTATCAAGGCTGTCGGAGGCAAGTTTTTTCTCATATTCATATCGGATAAGCGAGTGGTAATAATCCTGCAGCTGGTCATCTTTGTTCTTCTCGCTCCTGGAAAGGTGGCGCATAGCTTCCTGGAATACAAGTTGCTCCTTTACCCAACTATTGATATACTGCTTATAAATGTCAGACTTTTCAGATTCACTTACTCCAACCGGGATCAGGCTCTTCAGTTCGTCTTCATGTAGATATATATTGCCTACCCGAGCCAGTGTTTTACCTTTTCTGCTTTCAAAGTTGCATGAATAAAGAAGGATAAGAAAACAAAAAGGCCAAAACTTCAAGCTATTTTTTAATTAATTCTTTTACCTGGTAGTCATCCACTTTTATGGTATATTTCTGTGCAAGGCCGGCAAGCCATTGTTTTTCCAGGTAGTCCTGGTAATCGGATATTACAACGCCTTTCACTTCATTTAGTTTTTTATCTTCAGGCGCTTTTGTGCCTTTTACAATTATAACATAGTAACTGCCTTTAGTATCACCCAGGTCATGCATACCTACAGCCCAACCTGTTTTATCTACAAATTCATTTTCCCCTTTTTCATAAGCGCCTTCTTTTAAAGTCATGCTTCCAGGGTTCTTTTTGATGAAGGAAGCGGCTATTTTGTTCAGGTCTTTACCGTCTTTTAGTTGTTGTTTTACACTATCAACATAAGCCGGTTTATTGATAGATAATATCTGGGCTTCGGCGCGGTCTTTCCACCTGTATTTGCTCTGGTTCAGCTCAAAATATCTTTGCAGGCCAAGCGTATCCTGCATGGCTTTGGTCCAGACATATTTATCTGTAATATCAAAAAGCAAGATACCTTCTTTATATTCTTTAGCTACATTGCGGAAATCTGGATATTTACTCTCAAGGTTATTGTCTTCAAAATCAGTTACCATCTGGCTAGCAAACGCATCATAATATTGTTTTACAGCATAGTCAACATTATTATACTGTTTTTTCTCATTTTTTACCAGCCAGATGGCGAAGTTCTTTTGGGTATATTTATCTTTTTCAATGGTAAAAAGCACATCGTCATTCGCTTTGCTTGCAGCTTTCCAGCGTCCGGCAAGCAGGCTGGTATCTACCAGGCCTTTTAATTCTTTCACGGATTTCGAGTTTTCTTTAAAATGATCTTCTTTTTTGAAGTGGGCTACCGCAGCATCCCTGCTTTTCTCAGAGCGGCCGTCCTTGGCTATTTTTTGTTTGATATACTCTTCCATATCCTTTTCAGGCTGAAGAGGTTTTAATTCCACACGCTGCACGATATGGTAACCAAACATGGTACGGAAAGGATGTGTATAGTCGCCATCGTGCTTTAAACTGAAAGCGGAATCTTTAAATTCCATTGGAAGGTTTGGCGTGAAGTCGGTAAAACGGGGCAGCATACCACCACTTTCAGCAGTTTGAAAATGCTCCGAGTATTTTTTTGCCAGTTCCTCAAAATTACCGCCATCCTGTATCATTTTATAAACATTGTCAGCCTTCTTTTTGGCGTCTGCCTGCTCTTTATCAGTATATTTTTCACTGGTTACGATTAATATATGGCGGGCGAGCATTTCACCGCGATAGGCGCGTTTGTCGGTAAGTTTAATAATATGGTAGCCAAATTTGGTGCGGAAAGGCTTGCAAACATCTCCAATACTTTTAATGCCGTAAGCGGCATTTTCAAAAGGGTAGATCATTTGGAATACAGTAAAATAGCCAAGGTCGCCCTTATTGCCTTTTGGTCCTTTTGCAGAAGGATCGCCGCTGTATTTTACAGCCATTTCAGAGAAATCTGCCCCTTTTTGAATGGCTTTGTAGATACTGTCTATTTTATTATAAGCTGCCAAAGTATCTTTTGGTGAGGCATCCGGGTTTAATGTAATAAGGATATGGCTTGCTCTTAGTTCCCATTGCATACGGGCATACGCTTCGTCTATAAGCTTTTGGGTTACTTCCCTGTCATTCAGGTAGGGTTGTGCCAGCTGGTTACGGTAGTTTTTGTATTCGCTTATGAATTTGGCAGTGGTGTCCATTCCTTCTGCCTCTGCTTCTGTTACTTTCAACTTAAAATTCT
>Ga0206827_1116_pt2 | contig 14963 bp, 14 predicted proteins | sample Alteio_BWOrgCont_77_FD_152852 | JGI IMG/M metagenome (GOLD analysis project Ga0206827, IMG submission 152852) | Enriched cells from forest soil in Barre Woods Harvard Forest LTER site, Petersham, Massachusetts, United States -... | ecosystem: Environmental > Terrestrial > Soil > Temperate forest >...
AATTTGCTGGCAACGAATACCTTTGATTTCTTATTTTTGATAATATGGTTAGCTACAACGATACCTCCAGCCCTGAAAGGGCGTAATCCATCAGCGCAAGGTGCAACCCTGCGTACTGTTTGAGTAGCAACCATCTCCGTGCAAATCCGAATATCATCCTGCTGCAAAATCCTTAGTTTTTCATTTGAACCTTTGCTGCTTATATTTTTGGAAGGCGAACAAGAAGCTAATGAGAAAATGCAAATATATAAAATGAGGATATTTATTATTTTTGACATATACTGTAGTAATTATATAAAATTAAATCCGTTTCCGGTGACTGCCAACTCAGATGCTATTACGGCTAATAACCCAACAATTACTATGATAATTGCTAGAATTGCCAAACCTTTATACTTTGAACCGTTCAGTGCAATGATACCCAAAATTACCGCTGGTCCCCAAAAAATAAGACAAATAGGGGAATATGTTAAAAAACAGCCAATAACACTTAAAATGAAAGCAGCTATACTTATTCCCCCGTTTTTCTTAGGCACCAAATTATTTTGTGTATCGCCTGGTGCTAAAAGGAGGGGCCTGGAATTTAAGCCTGCATTTCTCTCTTTATGAAAAGCCAATTTGCTGGCAACGAATACCTTTGATTTCTTATTTTTGATAATATGGTTAGCTACAACGATACCTCCAGCCCTGAAAGGGCGTAATCCATCAGCGCGGGGCAAAGCCCTGCGTACTGTTTGAGTAGCAACCATCTCCCTGCAAACCCGAATATCATCCTGCTGCAAAATCCTTAGTTTTTCATTTGAACCTTTATTACTTACATTTTTAGAAAGTGAGCAGGAAGCTAATGAGAAAATGCAAATGCTTAAAAGGAAATACTTAAAAATCGTTGCTTTCATCTTATTATAATTTGTTGGTTCAAAGGTCTTGCCCGAACAAACCAAAACATAATTGATTACTGCAACCGGTTTTCCGTTTTAGTAATTTTTGCAAACAGGGTTTATATTTTCACCTCTTTTTGCCGGTTTTTAGTAATTTCTGCAAATAGGGTAGGGGCTTTAGTAAAATCTGCAAAAAATAATTCGATGATTGTTTTAAAATCTGTGAATCCCTGCCTGAATTCGGGCAGATGAGTATTTTTCACAGCTCATACACCACAAAATCCCTGTTCTCATCCAACTTCTTATAACTAAGCGCAGGCACGGAATTTATTTCGTGTTTATTGACAATGAGAATTTTGCAGCCTTTATTTTTCATATCGGCTATAAAAGCAGGGTTTTGCATTTCGTCATTGGTGATATTCCAGCCTTTGCGATGGGTTAAATATATTTCCTGCGGGTTTTTATCGCAATTGATGGCAATCAGGGTGCCAGGAGCGGCATATCTTGCTGTAAAAGGTTCTAAAGTGAGTTTGTACGCCTGGTCTTTCGGGTAGATAAATTCCGGGATGGCATTGATTATTATTTCAGTAGCTACAGCAAGCATGAGTATGTAACGGATTGAGGGCTTGTTTATCATTGATAAAGTATAGCCGGCTACCAGCGCCATAACCGGCACAAAAGGAAGTATATAATAATTATGATGATAAAATGCAAAACCGGCTTTGCACATAAAGACAAAAAACACTGCAAAGCAGCTACACAATACCCAGAGCAGGCGTTTTTCTTTCTTCCTGATGGCTAAAATAATTCCCGCTATAAATAAAGTAAAGCCAATATAATTCAACGCGGGGAAATAGAATTTCTCTGCTGCCTCGTCAAGGTGGGCAAACAGGTCTTTGCCCCCTTCTATGATGCCCGTGCCCATGTAGAAATGCCAGAAGCCATAATGCTGGACAAGGTAAGGAACCCATATAAAATACCACCAGCCTACCGGAATAAAAGCAATCATAAAGGACAGAAAAAGTAATATTTTCCGTCTCACTGGTAATGCTTTATCCAAAGCGGGAAATGCGAACAAGACAAGCAGGTAGCCCGCAGGTATTTTGCTCAGAACACCCATTAAAACCAACAAAAAGCTAAACAGGAGCTGCCACCATTTTCCTTTTTCAAGATAATTATAGCCAGCCAGCATACCACCCATTACCAAAGCAACGCTGAAGGTATCGGGCATGGTTTTGCGGGAATAGGCAAACCATAGTGAATTCAGTAAAATGAAAGTAGAACAGAAGGCCATTTTGGGGCTAAAGAACTTTTTTACGAGGCAATAAAACCAGTAAACCCCGAATGAAGAAATGATAAGGTTGATAAGCCTGCCATACCAGTCGCTCCACCCGAAAACGTTGGCAAACAGGTAAATGAGATAATTGAAAAGCGGAAATTCCATCCCGGTAATGCCGGTTTTCTCCCCGGCCATATCTACACGGGGATAAATGATGTTGGGGTCAACTTCATAGAAGTTGCGGGCAGCCATCAGCACGGTAGTCTGACGCCAATTATGTGCGGTTTCAAGCGGTGGTGAGGTAATAGCAAAAAGCCGGATAAGGAAATATAAGAATATCCAAAAACGAATGTCAGACAGGTATTTTAGTAAAGAGTTAATGGTTATTAAGTTATTAGGTTACGCCTTTTTAATCATTCATAACTCATAATTCAAAATTCATAATTGTTTCAATGGTGGTGTTCATGCCCTTCATGGTCATGATGTACATGTTCCTTCGCAGTTTCATTGCGTATCAGGTCCTTATTATCGCAATAGTTATATTCTGTCTGTAGGGTAACGTGCTGTATTTTATGCTTTGTTTTCAGGATTTTTTCTATCTCTTTTCTGAATTTATCAACCTGGCTTAACGGGTAATCTTCTTCAAAATCCACATGGCCTTCAAAATACACTTCTTTTTCGTTCAGGTTCCATATGTGTACATGGTGAAGGTTTTTAACCTGTGGAATGGCTTCTAAATCTGTTTTTATAACCTCAATATCAACATTCTGCGGGGTGGAGTGCATGAGGATATTGATCGTTTCCTTTATTACAGAAACCACATCTTTAAGCACATACAGGCCAATGGCAATAGTCAAAACCGGGTCGATCCAATAAGCGTATCCTTTAAAAAAATAAATAGCTATGCCGCCTATCAGTACGGCTATCGAAGAAAGCATATCTGAAAGCAAATGCAGGTATGCTGCTTTTATATTCAGGCTACCTTCCGCATGGCCTTTTAGCAGCAAAGCGCTTGAGCCATTGAGGATAATGCCCGCCAGTGCAGCAACTATTACGATTAGCGCATTAATTGGTTCCGGCTTAAAAAGGTGTTTTATTGCCTCAGCAAAGAGAAAGGCAAAAATGGCAATAAGCAATACGGAGTTAATAAGCGCTGCAAGTATCTCGGTGCGTTTGTACCCGAAAGTTCTTTTCGCATCGCTTTTGCGTTTGCTTAGTTTTAGCGCCACATAACTTACCGCGATAAAAAATACATCTGTAAAATTATGCACAGCATCCGAAAGTAGGGAAAGGCTGCCGGAAAGTATTCCGCCAACTATCTCAATGGCTGTAATGCCAAGGTTTAGTACAACAGACCATAAAAGGCTTTTGCCACTATCCGGGCCATGGTGGTGGTGGCCGCCGAGACCATGGCTGTGCCCGTGAGCATGGTCATGCGCATGATCGTGTGTATGATTATGGGAATCAATATGATGGTGTTGTACGGTGTCTTTTCCTTTGCTCATCTTAAAATATTAAATATATTTAGCAAAGGGCAAAGGTACGGGAAATTTAATAAAAGCGAGAGGTTTTAGTTTGGTAATTGTTGACTGTTAGTAAGTTGCAACATTGTTGCAGGGTAGTTGCGAAAACCAATAGTTTAAATTACTATGTTGGATTGTATATTTGTAATATAATTTAAAAACAGTTAGACAATTATGGCTTCAACAAAGATTACAGTTACCATTGATAATAGAAATAATGCCAAACTTTTTTTGGGATTGCTTTCTGCCCTAAAATTTGTTAAACATATTGAATCAGAAGAATCTCCGGAAGAGTATTTAAGTGCGGGGGATATGAAGGTATTGGATGAGCGATGGGACGATTATCTTAAAAACCCGGGCAAAACCCAATCATGGGAATCGGTAAAAGCTACTATTCTAAAAAAACATGCTGCTGGAAATTGAATTTCATAAAGGCGCTTCAAAGGACACGGAAGATTCCTTTGTTTGGTATGAAAACCAAAAGACAGGATTAGGGCTTCGTTTTCTTGTGTGCATTGAAGTTGCTTTGAGTATAATTAAAGACAATCCATTATTATTTGCAGTTACATATAAAGATTTTAGACGTGCGCCTGTAGAGGTTTTCCCTTTTTCGATTTACTATAAAATAAAAGGGGATGCAATAATAATAGTTGGTATTATGCACCAAAAAAGAAACTATAAAGTTTTAGCGAAAAGGCGATAATTAAGAAGATTTTCTCTCTTTTAGAGATCATATCACTGTCCCATACAAATCATATTCCAGCGCATCATTTATAAGGATATTGGCGAAGTCGCCGATTCGCAGGTAAGTATCTTTTGCCGGTACAAGCACCTCATTGTCAACTTCAGGCGAATCAAATTCTGTACGGCCTACCCAGAAATCGTTTTCCAGGCGATCAATCATTACTTTAAAGGTTTTGCCTATTTTAGCTTCGTTTTTAGAAAAAGATATATCCCTTTGTACGTCCATGATTATATCAGCGCGTTCCTGTTTTACTTCGGCAGGGATTGTGTCTTCCAAAGTGCCCGCGTGCGTGTTTTCTTCATGTGAGTACTGAAAAACCCCAAGCCTGTCGAATTTCATTTCCTGCACAAATTTTACCAGGTTTTCAAAGTCTTTTTCTGTTTCGCCGGGATGGCCAACAAGTAAAGTAGTACGCAACGCAATACCAGGCACCTTATTCCTGATAATATCCACTAATTCATACGTTCTCCTCTGAGTAATGCCACGGCGCATAGCTTTCAGTACATTATCGCTGGAGTGTTGTAATGGCATATCAAGGTATTTGCATATAGTTTCGCGTTCATTTATTACATCGAGTATCTCTTCAGGGAACTGGGTTGGGTAGGCATATTGCAAACGTATCCACTCAATGCCTGCAACTTCAGATAGTGCACGCAAAAGGTCGTCAAGCCGCCTTTTTCCATATAGGTCGATACCATAATATGTTAGTTCTTGTGCAATAAGAATTAACTCTTTAGTCCCGTTTCTCGCCAGATTTTTGGCTTCCAGCACTATATCTTCAATTTTTCTGGATACATGCCCTCCACGCATGAGTGGAATAGCGCAGAAAGAGCATGGCCTGTTGCACCCCTCTGATATTTTCATAAAAGAATAGTGCGAAGGTGTGGTAAGCTGCCGCTCGCCAAGTAATTCGTGTTTATAATCAGCCCCCAGGCTTTTTACCACTTCCGCCATTTGGTTGGTGCCGAAAAAGGCATCTACCTGCGGTATTTCTTTGATTAAGTCGTCCTTGTATCTTTCAGACAGGCAGCCCATCACCACGAGCTTGCTTATTTTGCCTTTTTCTTTGGCTTCTGCCCATTGTAGTATGGTATCTATAGATTCCTGTTTAGCCCGGTCAATAAACCCGCAGGTATTGATCACCACAGTATCTTCTTTCCGTACTTTTCCTTCGTGCAGAACAGGTATTTTATTGCCATGCAACTGTCCAAGCAACACTTCACTGTCATAGATATTCTTTGAGCAGCCAAGGGTAATGACATTTATCTGGGGGGTATGTGTGGGTTTAGTTTTCATTAATTAGTCTGAATCAGGATTTACAGAATTATAGAATTAGCAGGATTTTAATGATGAACAACAATTAAAAATTAAGAATTCAAAATTTAAAATTATTCTTTGAATAGCGTATTAATAAACGCCACTTTATCAAATGCCTGCAGGTCTTCCATTTTTTCACCGAGGCCGATGTATTTTATAGGGATATTAAACTGGTCGGAGATGGAAATAGCTACGCCGCCTTTGGCTGTGCCATCGAGTTTGGTAAGCGCTATGGCATTTACATCGGTAGCGGCTGTGAATTGTTTCGCCTGCTCAATAGCATTCTGGCCTGTACTGGCGTCAAGCACCAGTAAAACCTCATGTGGAGCACCAGGAACTACTTTTTTCATCACATCCCTGATCTTGGTAAGCTCGTTCATCAGGCCTATCTTATTATGCAGTCGTCCTGCGGTATCTATTATCGCTACATCAAACCCTTTAGCTTTGGCCGACTGTACAGTGTCATACGCCACCGAAGCCGGGTCAGCGTTCATCCCACGTGATATTATTGGCACATCCACCCGCTGGCTCCAAATGGTAAGCTGGTCCACTGCTGCTGCGCGGAAAGTATCTGCCGCCCCCAGGACTACCTTTTGCCCATGTTTTTTGAACTGGTAGGCCAGTTTGCCAATGGTTGTGGTTTTGCCCACGCCATTTACACCTACTACCATGATAACATAAGGCTCGCCGAGTGCAGGGGCTTTAAAATCAGTTACCTGGTTTTGTTTGTTTTCTGCTAACAGGCCTATGATCTCTTCACGAAGGATATTATTGAGGTCGGCGCTGTTCAGGTATTTGTCTTTTGCCACCCGCGCCTGTAGCCTGTCGATGATCTTAACCGTAGTGGTCAAACCTATATCGGCAGAGATGAGTGCGTCTTCAATATCATCTAAAAAACTTTCGTCAACTGTTGAACGCCCTGCAATAGCTTTGCCTATTTTGCTAAAAAAGCCAGTTTTAGTCTTTTCAAGCCCTTTTTCATAAGAGGCTTGCTCAGCTTCTTTTGGGGCGGTTTCGGCTACCGTTTCTTTCTTCTTAAAAAGGTCAAATATCCCCATGGGAGAAATTTTGAGTTATTAATTTAAAATTTTGAATGACAATCATTTAGTGTATTTATAAAAAAAGCCTTCCGAATGGAAAGCTTTCTTTATTTTCCGGGCTAAAACCCTGATTATTTCTTTTTCAGAACATCATTGATCTGGTCTTTCGCTACCATTTCTTCACGGAAAGTATAAGCGCCGGTTTTTGGCGATTTTACTGCACGTATCAGTTTTACCTGGTCCTTTGCTTTCCTTAATGTTGCAACAACTTTCTTAGCCATAGTTTTACTTTATTTCTTTGTGAACGGTATATTTTTTCAGTATCGGGTTGTATTTTTTCAGTTCAATACGGTCCGATGTATTTTTTTTGTTTTTGGTAGTTACGTACCTTGATGTGCCGGGCTGGCCGCTTTCCTTATGTACGGTACACTCCAGTATTACCTGTACCCTGTTGCCTCTTTTTGCCATGATTATAAAATTTTAATGCCTTCTTTTTTCTCTATCTCCCTGACGTAGGGGTAAAGGCCTTTTTTGTTAATAGTACGTAGAGCGCTGGTAGATACTTTTAAGGTTACCCACTTATCTAATTCAGGAATAAAAAATCTTTTTTCCTGCAGGTTCGGATAAAACCGCCTGTTGGTTTTTACATTGGAGTGGGAAACGCTATGCCCCTTCAATGATTTTTTACCTGTTAATACACAAATTCTTGACATATCTCAAAATTGAACCGCAAAATTCGCACTTTTTAATGAGATAGCAAAATTAAATTCAAAAATAGTTTGCTATAGGTAAGTTTTTTTTGCAATGGCTTCACACATTGCGCCTATATTTTTAAAATTAGCTATCTCTGAAGATATGAAGCGTATTTTAAACTTTTTTCGGTCGCTACAATAAGTTGAATATGGGTAAGAGAATCCCAGCCTTTTACATCTTTTGCAGTAGTTTCAGGAGTTAGGTTAATATTTTCGTTATCAAGCTTATCACGAAATATGCGGCTTAACATTTATACAAAAGCAATTTTTATTCGCTAATTCTGCGGGTGGTTTCATCAGAAGAATTGATAGAAGCTATTCTTCTTCTATCAATTCAATTAGGTGTATATCAGTAGAATATAAGAAAGCACACCTTCTCATATTAAATGCTTCGGAATAAAAAACCGATAAAAGTTTAAAAGACTTTTCTTCAAGCTGTTCTAATGCTTTATCAAAATCATGGCCCAGGTACCCTGCATGGTAATAGGTTTCTCCTTTGCGTTTTAATCTGGAAACCACAGAATCTTCACCAACAGGCTCAACCAGCTCAATAAACTGGCCTTCGCCTATCTGAACGAAACAAACATATACCTGCTGTGAAGCTATGAGTATCTTTTCTGAAATAGATTGCATGGCGAATAGCCCCTTATAATTTTCTGCGGCTTCTTCAATACTATCTACCAAACAGCCTAAATGGTGAAATTTAAGCATTAACCTAATTTTTTCACTACGGTAGAAACCAAGTCGCCAATATTCTTAAAATTGGCTATTTCTGATGAAGCGAAGCGTATTTTGAACTTTTTTTCTATAGCTACTACAAGCTGGATATGAGTAAGGGAATCCCAGCCTTTTACATCTTTGGCAGTGGTTTCTGGGGTTAATATTATTTTTTCATTGTCTAATTTATCGCGGAATATCCCAGTCAATACTTCTAAGATTTGTGCATTTTCCATTTTTTTAATATTTATGAGTTCATTTTAATAAACGTTTTTCTTTCATCAAATGTGGGTACATCCATTTCCCACAGGCCATTGTTTTGGTTAAAACCAAGTTTGGCATAATGCTCTTTTACAAGTTCATTCTTTTCGGTGGGGATATATTCCCCTATTACTTTAGTAAAATTGTTTTCTTTTGCCAACCTCATAATACTATTGAGTACGAAACCTTCCATTCCTCTTTTCAGTACACGGCAGCTCATTAGCCATGTGTCAATGAACAGGTGGTCTGATTTTTTCTCAAGAATTACCAGGCTTATAAGGCCATATTCTCCAAATTTATCTTCGAGCGTAAAATACAAGCTAAGATAATTGGGGTCTGCGGCTACTTTTTGTATGTCCTGTTCAGTATATCTTACTGTTCTTAGGTTAAACTGGTTTGAGCGCTGGCTAAGCTGTGCTATGCGCGGGGTATAGAATTTATCAAAAGGCTTAACTATTGAGGCCATTTCCAGGCTTGCCAGGAACTCATCTTCGTTGGCGTAGGCATGTTGCAGGGTTGACCTTTTTGCTTCTTCCTGGTATTGCTTTGTCCTGTTTTCGTCTTCTTCTGACAGGGACGCCGTTTCAAATAGGTTCAAGGTGTAGAGATAGGGCAGGTACTCCGCAGGGTCTTCCGGTAGTTCCGGGATAACCATTGCTGGGATTTCAGTTCGCACCATATTGCGCTCGAAAGGATTGTCATCAAGATAAACCATACTGTCGAACCCGATATTTAAAATAGACTGAATATAACGGATATTATCTACCTTATTTTCCCAGTTGGCCACGAAAACCGCAATATCATCCGGGCGTAAGATCATGTCGGGGTGTTTTTCAAAAGCTTCCATTGCCACATGCTCATAGTTTTTGCTGCAAACACTTAATATAATGCCGCGCTGTTTTAGTTGTTTTAGCCAGAGCTGTAGTTCCGTAAAAGCTTTGCCGATACCAAGGTCGCCTATCTGTATATTTTCAAGGCCATCATCTCCAATGATGCCGCCCCAAAGGGTATTATCAAGGTCAAGCACTACAGCTTTGCGGAGTTGTTTACCATTTATGCCCAGAATAATATCGGTTGTATTCTTTGCTATAAGCGGCCAGAATTCAAGATCGTATGCTATCCCTGTATTTGTATAAGTAGATGGCGAATAAATATTCTGCCTGCCAAGCATATTTTGAATGGAAGAAAGATCATTGATGAACAGGTTTTTAATGCTGCCAGCTAATTCCATCAGCCCCATATTTAATTTCCGGAACTGGAAGGTAGAAGACAATTCTGTTTTGTTGGCATAATTGCCAAAAACCGTATCCGGTATTTCAGGGAAATTACAATAAATAATGCGGACTTTAAGGTTGTCGTTTAGTGTTTCACAGAGATTTCTAACGTATTCTGTTTGCTGCTCGGCAAAATGCGCTTTTCCTTCTTTCTTTTTATAAAATTTGTTCAGGGCTTTTTGTGTAGCCAGGAAAATTAGTACAAATTCAGGTTTAAACTCATATAATTCCGATCCCGTTTCAAATATTTGCCTGTCTATCTGGTCATAGTCGGCCTCGTATATATCAAAATTTATTCCAACTTCATACCCGTATCCTCTGATAGCCTGGTGAAGCAGTTGTGTAGGCGTATCCCCTAAAATAGCAAGCCTGATTTTAGGAAAAGTGCTAAAATCTTTTTTGAGGTTCTTACTTAGAGCAGAAAAATCCATTGTGTTCCTAAAAGGTCGATTAAAAATTATTTCGGGGCAAAATTAAGAAGATAGGGGAGAATAAAAAACTAAAAAGCAGAATGTGGCTACATTCTGCTTTTAGTTTTCTTTAGTTTATTGGGCTTTAATTTAAAAAATTTCTTCGTCTTCAAGTCCACTGTTAAGCTTATCCAGTTCTTTTTGAGTTCTTTTGTTTGGCAATATATGTTTTCTTTTTAAGTAAATCTTAAATTTATATACCAGCAGGTACATTACAGGCACTACTATAAGGGTAAGCACTGTAGCAAAGCTTAACCCAAAAATAATAGTCCATGCAAGCGGCCCCCAGAAAACCTGGCTATCGCCACCCAGGAAGAAATGCGGGTTACCTGTAGAAAATAAAGAACCAAAATCTATATTCATACCAAGCGCAAGAGGTATCAGGCCAAGCATACATGCCATGGCCGTTAACAATACAGGAGTAAGGCGCGTTTTACCAGCCTGTACAATGGCATCTAAAGTGCGGTGCCCCCTTTCTTTTAACTCATCAGAGAACTCAACGAGTAATATACCGTTTTTAACAACTATGCCACCCAGCGCAAGAATACCTACGCCCGTCATAACTATAGATATAGTCATCTTAAATATAGAGAAGCCGAGCAATACGCCTATAATGCTGAATAATATTTCAGAAAGGATAATAAACGGTTTGGAAACCGAATTGAATTGGGTCACAAGTATCAGGAATATAAGTCCGATAGCAAGCATTAGTGCAAGCCCAAGAAAATCTCCGGTTTCTTTCTGGTCTTCCTGGGCGCCCGTCAGGCGAATTTCATAACCATCCGGTTTATGAAGGTTTTTCAGGACATTGGTAACGTTGGCTGCTACATCGTTGGCGTTATAGCCATTCAATACATTTGATGACAAGGTAACTACCCTTTTCAGGTTTATACGGTTAATAGCGCCAAAAGTGGTGCCGAAACTTTCACGCGTTACTGCTGAAATAGGCACCTGGCGTATTTGGCCCGTAGTAATTTCCCGGTAGGTGATATTCATGTTCATCAGTTCATCAATATTCTTCCTGTATTTATCTGAATATCTTACCTGTATAGGATACTGATCCTCACCATCTTTAAATTTTGAAGCTTCCATGCCGAAAATAGCCGTGCGTAGTTCATTACCTATCTGTGCGGTAGTAATACCTTCCCGGTTGGCGCGTTCCCTGTCAACTACTACATTTATTTCAGGGTTACGGTCCTGGAGATTGCTCTGGAGGTTTTCTATGCCACTATTAGGCAATGAATTAAGATAATTTTTTACTCTTTTTGATAAATTAATAAGGGTATCAAAATTATCGCCCGACACTTCAATATTTACCGGTTTTCCTGTTGGCGGGCCATTGGCTTCTTTGTCAACAGTAATATCTGCGTCAGCGAATAAATTTTTAGCCATGCCGGGTACAGGTTTTTTCATAGCCGCTATTACATCGCGGATGCTGTCTAAGTAAATCTGCGTAGCTATCCCTTTACGGTATTGCAATTCTTTAAAAGCCACCTCGATCTTCGCCTTTTGCGAAGTAGCATTGATGGTTTGCGTCTGGTCGCTCGGGTCGCCTGCAGATAAGGCCACATTGGTAATAACAGACTCTACGTCCGGGTTATTTTGGCCGATAACGCTGTAAACTTTTTGCTCCAGTATTTTCGTAACAGAGTCTGTTACCCTTACATCTGTTCCTATAGGAAGGTTAAGGTAAACATATACAAAATTCGGGTTGCCAGATGGGAAAAACTCGACCTTAGGCGCACGGATGGCGGTTAAAAATATGGAAAAGAAGAAAAGGATTATAATGCTCCCCATGATAATCCATGGGTGCCTTTTATACAAAGCCCATTTTAAAACTTTCTCATAGCCCCGCATGAATTTTGGCAATACACTGTTCTGGAAGCCGTTGATCCATTTTACAAATACATATTTATCAAGAGCGGCAAATACGATTAAAAAGTTTACAAAATTGCCAATGCCCGGATTCCCTCCAATATAAAAGAATATGGCAAAAACTTCAAGAATGCCAAGGATAACCCAAAAACGACGGGTATTGGCTTTTGCTTTCGTTGGGTCATTTTTCCGCATAAAGGATACGGCAAAAACCGGGTTAATTATAGAAGCCACTAGCAAGGAAGCAATTAGCGTAATAATAAGCGTAACCGGCAGATAATACATAAACTTGCCCACGATGCCCGGCCAGAAAGAAAGCGGGAAGAATGGTGCAAGTGTGGTTAGTGTACCAGCAAGTACAGGCACAAATACTTCGCCTGCTGCGTATTTGGCAGATTTAACTATAGTAAGTTTTGTACTATGGAATATCCGGTGGGTATTTTCTATTACAACGATGGCATCATCCACTACAATACCAAGGGCAAGCAGGAATGAGAACAACACGATCATATTGAGGGTAAATCCTATTCCCGGCAATATTAAGAAGGCCAGAAATGTAGATAGCGGTACAGACATTGCCACAAAAAGCGCATTCGTGGTCCCCATGAAAAACATGAGGATGAGGGTAACAAGTATAAAACCTATAATGATAGTGTTTATCAGGTCTTTCAACGTATCCCTTGTTTGGTCGCTCTGGTCTCCGGTAATGGTTATATTTAGGCCTTTTGGGAATTCACCGGATTTCATTTCCGCACATATATCTCTTATTTTGTCAGAGGCGCTGATGAGATTTTCGCCTGAACGTTTAATAATATTCAGCGTAATAACAGGCTTATGGTCAAGGCGTGCGAAACTTTCAGCTTCTTTGTCTGATTCGCGAACTGAATCAGTAACAAGATCATGTATATAATGAGGCGCGCCAGTGGCTGACCGCACTACAATATTTCCAATATCTTTTGCATCGACATATTCACCTTCTACGCGTACAGCAGGCTGTTGGTCCCCAACGCGCACTAAACCGCCGGAAATAGTTGCATTTTCCCCTTTTATGGCATTCACTACATCATAGAAAGTGATCTTTGCCACCTGCATCTTATAGATGTCCAGGTTTATAGGTACTTCCTTGTCCCTTGCGCCTACAATTTCCACTCGGGTTATTTCCGGTAGGGTTTCTATTTTATCTTTTAACCTGTCGGCATATTTTTTTAATTTGTCGAGGTTGAAATCACCAGACAGGTTTACGTGCATAATGGGGAAATCGGAGAAATTTATTTCCTGCACATTTGGCTCTTGCGTAAGGTTTTGTGGTAAATCCTGCTGCGCTTTATCTATGGCGTCTTTAATTCTTTGCTTTGCCTCTGATACAGCTACATCAGTATTGAATTGTATAGTGATGATGGATAAATCCTGTATCGAACTGGATATAATCTTCTTTACCCCTGAAACAGCTTTAATTTGTTTCTCAATTGGGCGGGTAACCAGGTTTTCCATTTCCGCCGGGGATGTACCAAGATAAATCGTAGTAACGTTTACAGTAGGGATAACAATATCCGGGAATTTCTCCTTTTGCAGGTGGTTATATGAATATATACCGAAGAGCGTAATTATGATAGTAACCACATAAATACTTGTCCGGTTATCAATTGACCATGATGTTGGTTTAAATATCTTCATCTCTTAGAAAAGTTATGAGTTATGAATTAAGGGTTATGAGTTGAAAAACATTAATAAGTGCTTAAACGACTGAATTTTTCCAAAAATTCATATCCCATAACTCAAAATTGTTTTTAAAATGCTACTGCCTGCCCATCTACTACGTTTTCGTAGCCTGAATTAATTATCTGGTCATTGGCGTCAAGTCCGCTCACTTCTATATTTCCGCCATAGCTGATGCCAGTGGTTATCACTTTCTTTTTCGCTTCGAACCCATGCGGGCCTTTCATTACTACATATACAAAAGTTCCTTCTTCATCTTTTTGTATCAGGTTTACAGGCAGCGTCATGGCCTTTTTATTGCTGTAGTCATTTATTTTTACCACCGCTATCATATTGGGGTGCAGTTCAATATCACTGCCATTAGGCTTTAACTCAATTTTAAAAGTCCTGTCTGCTGCATTTATGGACCGGCTAACAACATTTACAGGGGTATTTATTGTTTTATCTTCATCGGGAAAAACAATCATAGCCATATCCCCTTTATTTACAGAAGAGATATAGGATTCTGCCACTTCTGCGGTAATCTTAGATTTTGAATAATTCACCACATGTACTATGGGTGAGCCTGGCGCTACTGATTCGCCTATTTTGGGAAGTACTTCATCCACTGTTCCATCAATGGGTGATTTTATATAGTACATATCAAGCTGCTGATTAGTAGTATTCATCCTTTTTTGAAGCGATTCCAAATTGTTTTTAGCTTGTAAGTATTGAATCTCGGTACCAATTTTTTGGTCCCATAAGTTTTTTTGTTTGTTATAAACGGTTTGGGCCAGTTCCATCGAAGTCTTTATCTCTTCAATGCTTTCTTCAATTATGCTGGCATCAATTTTTCCAAGCACCTGTCCTTTTTTTACTACGTCGCCCGGCTCTACGGTCAGGCTTTTTATTTCCCCGCCCGCCTTCGCGCTGACTACCACATTTTGATCGCTTTCTACCTTTCCCTGCACTTCTATATAATGTTTAAACTCGCCCTGGTGAGGAGGAATGATGGATATGGTTTCTACTTTCCCCTGTGATGAATCGCCAAGGGCTTTCAATTGTGTTTGTATATCCGCTATTTTTACATCAATATCGGTTTTCTGCTGCAATAGGGCCGTTTTTTTCTTTTTCAGG
>Ga0206827_1133_pt1 | contig 14896 bp, 12 predicted proteins | sample Alteio_BWOrgCont_77_FD_152852 | JGI IMG/M metagenome (GOLD analysis project Ga0206827, IMG submission 152852) | Enriched cells from forest soil in Barre Woods Harvard Forest LTER site, Petersham, Massachusetts, United States -... | ecosystem: Environmental > Terrestrial > Soil > Temperate forest >...
CACAGATCGCATCCGAAGTCGGCTATGAGTCCGAAGCCGCTTTCAACCGGGCGTTCAAGCGCGAGTTCACAGTTCCGCCCGCGCGCTTCCGCAGCCAATCGAGGTCGGCTCAATCGAAGCTGCCCCAACAAGAGGAAATCCAAACTCAATGAATAGATCATCGGGAAAAACCGTGGTTAGCCCTAGCGGATGATCTTCGCGTTGACCTAGGCAGCTGGATTGCACGCAAGTCAAAAAGAAACACATACAGGAAACGAATCGTCCCAAACTATGGACCGGGGCTACTCAACTCAAGCGAACCGTCGGTAGGCGACAACAGCACAATGCGCTCGTCCAACCTGGTTAGACGTCTAATTGCAGAGTCCCGTGTGGATTGTCGGCAAACTGGAAGTCGCCACCTGGACGAATAGTCCGCATCTCGGACACTTGATAGCCAACGAGAAATGTAGGAAAGCAAATCTCCGGTTAGCCCGGTTTTTCGGACAAGTGGATTGTTTCTCGGAAGTGACCCGTCCCCTTCACGTGTGCCGACTTACAGATACTAATCAGTCTGAAAGCTGAGAAATCCTCAACTCCACATTGCGCTACGACGGAAGCGCCCGCTGCGGTTCCGCGGAATACCCCCGCTCGCCTGCCCTAATAAAATCGCGTATGAATTGGGCCGATAATTCAAGGTCGAGATTATTTTCATCAACCTAACTCTCGTCTGAGGCGACGCACGGCCTGACCCGTTCATAACGCGCGGGGTTAGAGAGACAAATCATATTTTTGAACGATGATAAGCAGAGGTCTTTGAAATACAATCTCGTTCAATGACGACTTTTGCGGCTACTCCGTCGAAAAGACGCAGGGACAGAGTGTCTTGTCCCAGAAATATATTTAATAAGTAGGTGAGACACGATAGGCTTGAGGTATGTCGATGGGACGGCCTCTGCCTGCTCTGGAATTGACTGCGGAGGAGCGGCGGCAGGTGGCCGGCTTTGCCGCCTCCCGCAGTCTCCCTCATGCTCTTGTGGCCCGCGCACGGCTGGTACTGTGGGCAGCTGAGGGGGTTGCCAACCAAGAGATTGCTCGACGTCTGAGTTGGTCCAAGGCCACGGTGGGTAAGTGGCGGCAACGCTTCGTCGAGCATCGGATTGCCGGTATCTATGATGAGCTTCGACCGGGCCGCCCGCGCTCGGTTTCTGACGAACAGATTGCCGTTCTGTTGCGCCGCACTCTCAAGCAGAAGCCGCCCCGCAGCAACCCACTGGACCGTCCGGCTGGCCGCCGAAGCCAACAGCCTTTCCAAGTCCTCCGTACACCGCGTGTTCCAGCTCTTCGCTTTGCAACCGCACCGCACCAAGAACTTCAAGCTCTCCAATGATCCGTTCTTCGTGGAAAAAGTGCGCGACGTGGTGGGCCTGTATCTCAATCCCCCCGATCATGCCATCGTGCTGTCGGTCGACGAAAAATCGCAGATTCAAGCTTTGAATCGCACCCAACCGGTGCTGCCGATGGGCCTTGGATATGTCGAAGGGGTGACCCACGACTATGTCCGCAACGGCACGACCACTTTGTTTGCCGCCCTTGATATCGCTTCCGGCACAGTGCTGACCGAGTGCAAGCCGCGCCATCGTCATCAAGAGTTCCTCGGATTCCTTAAGCGCATCGACGAGGCGGTGCCCGCAACCTTGGACGTGCATCTGATCGTGGACAACTATGCCACCCACAAACACGCCAAGGTGCGCACATGGCTGGCCGCACGCCCACGCTTTCATCTCCACTTCACGCCAACTTACTCATCCTGGCTCAACCAGGTCGAGCGATGGTTTGGCCTCATCACCCAACAGGCTATCCGCCGCGGCTCGTTCAAAAGCGTCAAAGAGCTGATCACCAGAATCAACCTCTTCGTCCAACACTACAACCGACATTCCACTCCCTTCGCCTGGACCGCCACGCCCGACTCCATCTTTCAGAAACTTTCCCGACTATGTGCGCGTATTTCTGGGACAGGACAAGAGTTGTTCCTGCTCTATGTCTGCTATTCGCAGGTCTGGCAGTTCTGTGTTTCGCAGCGTACCCGATCTATGTGATTAGGCCTTTTCGTGAGCAGCCCCCCGCAGCCCTTGAGCGCGCCTTATGGGTACTTCAGCACAACAAGCCGCTCATGCTGATAGTGGCTTCCGCAATTGTTGCGATTGCGATTCTTCTTTGGCGGCGAGCAGGGTGGGTTGCAAAGGTATTCCTGGTGCCCGCAACGGGTATTACCGTTCTCGCCGCCGTTTCCGTGTGGATCAACCCATATGAAAAGATGTTCCATCCTGTAGGCGAGCCTAAATATCTAGCGGCAAATCTGGCGACAATAGATCCAAATGATATGGTTATCGCGGTCACTCAAGGCGGAGAAAGCCGTGCCTATCCGATTCGCGAGATGGGATACCATCATATCGTCAACGATAGGCTGCATGGCTTGCCGATCGTCGTCACCTATTGAACGCTGTGTCATACGGGTCTGGTCTGGACCCGCAGCATAAACGGACGCGAACTGCATTTTCATCTGGCAGGCATCAATAACCAGAACTTCTTGATGCGCGATGAGGAAACCGGCAGTTATTGGCAGCAGGTTACAGGTGCGGCCATCACAGGCCCGTTACAGGGTGCAAAACTAGTGCTGGTTCCTCAAGACGAACTGAGCTTTGCGTTGTGGAAGAAAGAGCAGCCGAACGGAACCGTACTAGCGCCTTTGCCGCGGTATGCCTCGAAGTATGAAAAAGCGACTTGGGAAAATGAAGTCGCCAAACTGCCAACTGTAATCCATGAGACAAAGGGTTCGCTGCCAGACCGAGAGACAATCATTGGGGTTGTGAGGGGTGGAGTCGCGCAGGCCTACCCACTATCCAAGTTGACGCCGCAATCACCAGTGCTGCTCGATGTAGTAGGCGGTGAGCCAATCATGGTCGTTCTTGGTCCAGATGGAAAATCCGTTCGCGTATTCTCGCGTCAGATCCGCAATCAAACATTCGAGTTCTTCGGCCATGACGCTCCATGGACGCTTCTCGACAGTGAGACGAATAGTTGGGGGTTTGACGGCTGTGCTCTATCTGGTGAAGTGAAGGGACAGTGCCTCGCGCAGATCGACTACCTGAAGGACTATTGGTTCGACTGGCAACACTACCATCCGCATAGCGGTATTTTTCACCACTAATCACTTCTTCGTTCTACTTTCTCAGAGCTTGTCATGCGGCTGGGTGTCCAACCAGTAATTAGTGTCCTGAAAGTGGAGCATAGGAGACGAAAACGAGCAGTTATGAAGCGAGACACGGTCGTTTCGATTGCGATCCTCGCTCGTTGTCAGTATGAACTGGCCGCCGGCCTGAGCAGCCTTTCCTGAAAGGCCTTAAGCTCCGCACTTAGCGTCGCAGTTTTCTCATCGCAGGCAACATCACCCGAATTCTGCCTTGCGTGCTCTTAGGGGTATCGATTTTAGATGTCACCCGCCGACGCTCTACTATCCTTTACGTGATTACATTTCCCTGCCCAGAATGGGAGGGATCCCGCAGAGTCTTGCGTAATCATGCATCGGCCGATTAGGGGAAGCTCCACCGAAGGATTGAGTTAGGTATCCATCGATTGGTACAGGACAATCTATCAACTTAACTATTACTGTTCATTCGTGCACCCCGCAGAGCGATTTCCTCCCCTGAATGCGAGTGGACCCCTGCTGCTGGGGTTCCCCTCCAGAATTCTGTAATGTACGGAGCCTTGATGATGCGGCACGTTCCCGGCCCCACATGTCACTGCGGTTCATTTCACGGTGTCACGCGAACTACCGGCGTCACTCTGTTTGTCGTGCCAAATTTTCAAGGAGACTCGAAAACAACATGAACATCGTACGCAATGTGCTGGCATTTGTGGTGCTTGCTTGCCTCAGTTCCTCTGCGCAGCAGATCACCGGGAACATTCGCGGAACAGTTTCAGACCCAAGCGGCGCTGTCATTGTGGGCGCCCAGGTGACGGCACAGCAGGCGGAAACGGCCCTGTCGCGCACGACGACCACCGATCGCAACGGTAATTACGTTCTTCTCGAGCTCCCGATCGGACACTACCGCCTGCAGGTCGCAGCGAAAGGTTTCGAGGAATACGTGCAGGATGGCATCACACTCAACGTAAACGAGACGGCTTCAGTCTTGCCACATCTCGCGGTCGGATCGGAAAGGGAGCAGGTGCTGGTGAACGCCAATGCCGGGCTGATTGAGCCAACCGTCACCAGCATGGGCGAGGTAGTCCAACAGCGCGAGTTGGAGGATCTGCCGCTGAACGGGCGCAACTTTTCGCAACTTGGCCTATTGCAGCCTGGAGTCGTTCCCTTGACGCCCGGGATAGCCGAAGCTGGCGGATCGCTGCGCGCCGGACAGGCATATGGGGTCAATGGCCAGCGACCTGAATCGAACAACTTTCTCATCGACGGCGCGAACAACTTCAACGGGGTCGACGGCGGATTCGTCCTCAAGCCGCCGGTGGACGCGATCAGCGAGTTCCGCATTATCACGCTTAACGCGAATGCTGAGTTCGGAAACGCGCTGGGATCGACGACGAACATCATCACGCGGTCGGGCACGAACCAAGTCCACGGGACGTTGTGGGAGTTCCTGCGCAACGACGTAGTCGATGCCAACAATTACTTCTACTCCGGGCCGAACAAGGAGCCACTGAAGCAAAACCAGTTTGGCGCCACGGTCGGTGGGCCGATCAAAAAGGATAAGACCTTCATTTTCGGCTTCTATGAAGGCTTCCGCAATCGCCAGGGCGAGACAGGGCAGACTACAGTGCCATCGGTAGCGCAGCGTAGCGGCGACTTCTCCGCACTCTGCCCGGAGGGCTTCACGGACGGCTTCTGCAACAACCCTGAGAACCAGCTTTTTAACGTCCTTGCCAATGCACCGTACCCGAATAACCAGGTGCCGCAGGACCAGATCAACTCGGTTTCACAAAACCTGTTGAGCTTCTTCCCGCTTCCAAACGCCGGCACCAACCTGTTCTCCACGACCCAAGTTTTGAGCAATAATACCGATCAGTTCGGCATCAAAGTTGATCACTACCTCACTCCGAGTGACATGCTGAACTTCAATTACATGTTCAACCAACTCTCCCAGGTCGATCCGCTATCGCCGGGCGGCGCCAGCGTGCCGGGCTTCCCAATAGGCGAAGACCAGCGCGCGCAGATCTTTGTCGCGCAAGAGACGCACACCTTTTCGCCAACCCTCATCGCGGTGGCACGATTCTCTTTCTTGCGCAACAAGTTCCTCTTCGGCGAGAGCGAGAACCATCAGCTGCCCTCAAGCCTTGGATTCCAATACGAGCCGAGTCTCGATATCGCTGCCGGACCACCGTTCATCCAAGTGAATGGCTATTCCAATGTTGGTGATCCGATCACTGCACCACGCAACACCTACGAAGACGTCTTTGATTACTCCGGATCGGTGAGCTGGGTGCGCGGCCAGCACACGCTGAAATTTGGCGGCGGATATCAGCATCAGCAGATCAACGTGCTGCAAGGGATTGCGACCAACGGCTTCTTTGTATTCGCGCCATTCCCGGTAACGGACGCGTTCGCCAGCTTCCTCACCGGGCAGGCGGTCGTCTTCCTGCAAGGCATCGGCGATTTCTCGCGCGGTATTCGCGGCAAGAATGCGAACTTGTACGTGCAGGATACGTATAAGGTCTCGCCGCGATTCACGATCAATGCCGGACTGCGTTACGAGTTGCCCGTCCCGTATACCGAAATCCATAACCGTGTATCGTTGTTTGAGCCGGGGAAGAAGTCCCAGGTCATGCCGAATGCGCCGGTGGGACTGTTATATCCGGGCGATCCCGGTGTGCCCTCAGGCCTGATCCCCACCGACATGAAGGCATTTGCGCCCCGCTTTGGCATTGCGTGGGACCCGAATGGCAATGGCAAAACGCTGATAACTTCGGCGTACGGTATCTTCTATGAGCCTTATTACACCGGACAGGGCGGTCCTTTGCAGGCGCCGATCAGTGCGCCTCCGTTCCTCGGAACGCCACAGGTGAGCCTGCCGGACTTCGCGGATCCGTTCAACGGCAATCCTCCCGTCGTAGGAACGTTTTCCCCGTCACTCACGAACCTGACTCTGTCGCCGACCTTGACACTCCCCTATACGCAGGATTGGGATTTAAACCTGCAGCAGTCGTTCGGGTCCGATTGGCTGTTCGAGATCGGATACGTCGGCACCAAGGGCACGCGCCTGCCGCGCTTTATCGAAGCGAACCCAGCGGTATTTGTTCCCGGATACGTGGACGGCCAGCCGATTTCGAACTCCAGCAATGCCGATCAACGGCGGCTCTATTCCGGATGCACGCTGGCGGATGCGCCGAGCAGTTGCGTGTTTTCATCAGCCGGCGAGATTGCGGGGATTGCCAACTCAGCGTACAATGCGTTGGAAGCGTCGATGCGCAAGCAATTCAGCCATGGGCTGTCATTCCTCCTGTCGTACACGTGGTCGAAGGTGATCGACGATGTTTCGTCATTCAACATAACCGGATCGGAGGCGAAGCCAGTCGCAGGCGAAAATGATCTCGCCCAGGATCCGTTCAATCTCGCAGCAGAGCGTGGGCCGTCGCTGTTCGACGCGCGCAACCGATTCGTTGCGAGCTATGTATGGGATCTTCCGTTCTGGAACCATCCGCAGAACTGGTACCAGCGGGGATTAGGCGGGTGGCAGTTGGATGGCATAGCAACATTGATGAGCGGCACGCCGTTCACCGTGTTCGACTCGAACGACGTCGCGGCGCAAGGCAGCGCGCCGGAGATCACCGGATTCTCCGCGCAGCGACCCAATCTCGTCGGCAACCCCAACAACGGGCCGCGCACGGTTAACGCGTGGCTCAACCCCAGCGCTTTCCAGCAACTCGATCCCACAATCAACGCAGGGCAGTTTGGCACCGAAAGGCGCAACGTGAATCTCGGCCCGGCTTATGCCGACTGGGACTTCGCTGCGCTTAAGAATTTCAAGGTGACAGAATCAACGCAGATCCAGTTCCGCGCGGAGCTGTTTAACATCCTGAACCGCACGAACTTCCGGTTGCCCGACTGCGACATCAGTTCGCCAACATTCAACAATATTCTTTCGGCGCAGGCTCCGCGCCAGGTGCAGTTTGCGTTGAAGTTCATGTATTAGCAGGCGTTTACCCTGCCCCTTGACCCTCGCGACGAATTTTCTGTAGATGATTTTTCAACATCCACAGGCCAAATCACGCGTTGCTGGAGTTTTGGGTGAGTGGTAGGGGTACTCGGACATTTCGGCTCGGCTCTGTGAAACTTCCGATTGCCGATCATTCGTCCAATAGGGCGTTCGATCGGCGAAAAGGGGCTCAGACCCACGGCGTATATTTGACTTGGCTATGGCGACGAATCCAGCGTCCGACGACCGGTCGGGGAAGAGGACCATTCCTGCAGCACTCATCGACGAGGCGCGCCAGCACGTCTACGAGGCTGCCATCCACACTCCGCTTGTGCGTCTGAACTATGACGGCCCTTTCGACATCTATCTGAAGCTAGAGTGCCTGCAACCGATTGGCTCATTCAAAATTCGTGGAGCCTGGAACGCGGTTCGGCTTCTCCCCGAAGAGCAGCGCCGGCAGGGCGTGTGGACCGTCAGTGCTGGTAACGCTGCCCAGGGCGTGGCCCTCGCTGCTCGCCGGGCTGGTGTGCCCTGCAAAATCCTCATGATCGATTCGGCTCCGCAGGCCAAGTTCGATGCCGTGCGCCGTTTGGGCGGAGAGGTTGTCAAAGCTTCTTTCGATCAGTGCTGGGATGCCGTGGCCGACCGCAGGCATATCGCCATGAACGGCGCATTTATCCATCCCTTCGAGGATGACGCGTTCATCGCGGGCAATGCCTCGGCCGGGCTCGAAATCATCGAGGATCTGCCTGATGTGGATTGCGTCGTGGCCGGGTTCGGCGGTGGCGGCTTGTCGTGCGGTATTGCTGCCGCTCTCAGAGCTCGTGGGCACAAGGCGAGGGTCTTCGCGGCTGAGCCGGAGACGGCGGCTCCGCTCGCGCTGTCGTTCGCCGCGGGCTCGCCCCAAAGTTTCCCCAACTGGCAAGCCAGTTTTGTCGACGGGTGCGGAGGTAAGTCCGTCTTTCCCCGCATGTGGGACCTCGCGCATCATCTCCTTGCCGGCTCCATTGTTTCCTCACTTGAGGAGACGCGCAACGCCATGCGCCTTGTAGCGGAGCGAAATCGCGTCATCAGCGAAGGGGCGGGTGCCTGTGCGGTAGCAGCTGGCCTCAGCGGCAAATGCGGGGCCGGCACGGTCGTCTGCGTGGTGAGCGGCGGGAATATCGATCTGCCCAGGTTCGCTGAGCTGGTGATCCGGGATTAGCCAGCCGTGTGTCTCGCCAAATTGCAATCGCGACTGAGAAAGGGCCCCTCTTTTTCCGCAGCGAGTCGGCCAAGAGCGGCGCCCATGTGTCGGGTAGGGGCGAAATCCCGTCCTTCAGTGCATGAGGGCCACGGCCAAGCGGTGTTCACGAGAGTGCTATACCCATCGCGCACACGTCTCGCCATGGCCGATTGCGGCAGGGTCTGTTGTGGGAAGTAGCAGGGGCTAGGCAGCGAGGCGGTATCGATGATGCAGGCCGCCCAATCGCGGGATCGAAACGACTCGGCAATCGGGCGCAGGATTCTCTTCGACCTTGCGTCCACCAGGGGCTTCTTTGCCAAGGCCGAGGTGGGTGCGGTCCTCGTGATAGTAGGAGATGTATGCGTTCATGAGTCGCTTCAATTGGCGCTCGTTCACCACAAGCACATGGTCGAGCAAGTCCCGACGGCAATTGCCGACGAAGCGCTCCGCGATTCCGTTCTGCCATGGGCTTTGAAAGCTTGTTCGCTTGGGCTGAATACGGAAGCTCTTGATCGTATCAACCACATGGTCATTGAAGTTCGCGCCACGATCAAATATGAGATAGCGCGGCGCCGAGTCGTACGGAAACGCCTCCCGCAATTGCTGGACCAGCCACGCGCTCGTCGGATGCCGGGTCACGTTGAAGTGAAGAATACTCCGGCGGTCATGCGCGATCACGAAGAAGCCGTAAAGCACGCTGAATGTCATTGTCGGCACGGTGAAGAAATCCATCGCGGCGATCGGTTCACGGTGTTGCTCAGGAATGCTGCCCAACGTCTTGCCGGTTCGGGATTCCTGGGCGCCTTTCGCATCCAGCGCAGGACGGTTCGCTCCGAGATTTCGTATCCGAGCATCTTCAGCTCGCCGTGGATACGCGGCGCACCCCAGGTGCTGTTCTCCATGACCATGCGAAAGATGAGCTCGCGCAGCGCCTTCGGTGTAGGTTTCCTGCCGGATCGCGCGCGAGCGCGCGAGATCCATTTCCAGTACGTCCTGAATCCGGCGCGATGCCAGCGAACGACGGTCTCGGGATGCACAATGAGAAGAACACGTCTCCACTCGGGCCAGAATCGCCGCAGGATGATCCAGAACACTCTGTCATGGGCAACCAGGCGCGGCCGCCGCTGCCTCGCCGCCAAAATTACAAGCTGCTGACGGAGCGCAAGGTTCTCCAATACGAGGTCGCGGCGAGATCGAACACAGCGAATGAGGGCTAGGAAGAAGGCCCACAGCATTTGCGCCATGATGGGGTTATATCATTGAAAACTCAGGCAGGACGAAGTTTTGGCGAGGCACCCCCATAAAACCTGGCCATCGCGGCATCGTGTGTGCCTTTTGTGTTGCTAGGTGGTCGCAGCGGTAGACTTCCGCGCCCAATGAAAAAGTGCCCTGGAGCTGTACACATCGTTGCTCTCGCGTGAAGCTCATCGGTGACGTCGGAGAAGAGATCTTCTGAATCAGGTTGGGTTTTGATAATCGCTGCCCGCAAGAGTACAGGGGTGGCGATCGATGCGTCACCCCTCTATTTTTTAATTCCCTACCCGGTTTACGGGTATGTCACAACCGGGCTCACCACGTCCGGGTTGGTTTTGCTGACGGTCGCGCCTGTCCCATTGATGACATGAGTGATCTGGCCCGTGCCGTTGAGGAAGACAGTGCCTGCATCGTGAACCGTGACATCACCGGGTACGACAGGAACAGTCATCGCGTTGTCTTCGGTAATGAAATTCCCGTTGTTCCGGGTCGGGTCGAAGAAGGAGTAAATCCCTAACCCATCGGCATGGTGGGTGGTCACGCCGTCAGACACGACGTAGGACGGGTAGCCATTGGCTGAACCGTCCATCCATGCGCTCTGGATCGGCGGATCATAGGGCAACTCGCTCTGGTAGAAGATAGTCTCCCCACCATTGCCATTCCAAAGTACCTGCTCCTTCTCGTAGTGCTCGACAAAGAGTCCAAGCGCAGTCACGTTATCCCCGTTGACCACTAGGCCATGGTCCCCTACGTTTACTGTCCAGCCTATCTCTGCCGGGTTTGCACCATGGTCGGCACGCCACGCCCAGATATCGTCGAGGATCACATTGTCATGATCGACTTCGAGGCTGGTCGTCGCGCGTCCCAGAGTCGCACCGCCGATGCGGAAGTACACATCATTCAGCGTGACCGGGTCGGTTGGATCGTTGGGTTTCGAACCGTTGGGCTTTCCGATCTGGAAGAGCACCGGCGAGTTGACCGGACCGGCATCGACGATCAGTCCTGATACCTCCACTCCGTCCACCGCGCCAATGGTGATGGCTGCGTTGCCGGACTCGGGCACCAGCGTTGCCAGGCCGAGGCCCAGAACTACGGTGTCAGGCTTTTTCACCGCAATCGAGCGATCGAGGTGATAGACACCGGGAGTCAGAATCAGGTTCTGACCGGAGGCCAGCGCCGCGTTGATCCGCTGTACATCTGTAGAGGGCGAAGCAATGAAGAAGCTGCTGATGGGAAGGGAACGCCCCAGTTCTGAGCCGGAGGACCAGCTGACATCTGCAGAGTTCGTCCGCGGCGCCGGAGCGAACACGTTGTAGTTGCCGGAGTCGTCGACATAGAGGAACGGCTTCTCACGGCTCACCGGAGTTGTGGCAAGTGTTGTGTACTTGGGATTGGGATAGGACTGCGCAGGCGCGCCGACAACGCCGGAGAAGACCTGGTTCCATACATCATTGGTCCATGTCCCGATGTTGCTGTTGCGCACATAGAACTGCTGCTGCGAGCCATTGATGATGACGTTGCCCCCCGTGTTGGCGATCCGGGAGTCGGCAAGGAAGCCGCCGCTGGCAAACTGCGGGCCGGCGGTGCAGTAGTCCTGCAGCGAGAGGTTGGCGCCGTTGATATTCACCCGCCGGATCGGCGAGGCCTGAGAGACCGCCCAGAAGTCTGCCGAAGCCCGGCAACCGGATAGTCCCGTTCCCGTGACATGGATCGTCAGGTTCGACAGCGACCGCCAGAAGTTATCGAGCGCGATGCAGTTGTTCGCTGAGAAACACTGGTTGTATACGTCGACATGGCCGTTGATTGTCACGTCGTCCGGCTGCGCGCCGAGGCCGGCCACGTCCGTGTAAAAGCCCACGTTGATGATGAGCGGGTTTTGCGCGGTGCCATAGACGCCCGGTTTGAACAGGAGTGCGTAGCGCTGCGTCCCGAACTGGTTGCTTATCTGTTGAGTAGTGACTGCGTCGACAGCTGCCTGAATCTGACTGATCGCCATGCTTGGATCGAACACCAGCACGTTTGGTCCGAAATCCGGATTGGTCTGCGCCAGGGCGGTCTGGCTCACAGCGGCCAGTCCCGCAAGGAGCATCCAGCAAAGCCGGACGAATGACTTCGTACTCAGAAATGAGCTCATGATCCCAACTTTCCAATTTGCTGAGTTGTACTGCGCCTGGCAACAGTAGGTGCCCGGAGATACGCTTGTCAATTGTCGAACGTTGACCCACAAGACGATCGCCTAGTCTGTGAACTAGTGGCGTGTCGCAGAGAATTCGTTACTACGTGGACCTGTTTGAGGCCCGTTGGACCCCCTGCCACTCACCCGTGAATTGTCCATGCGGGACCGCGTGTTTTTGTGAGGCGAAAGTATCGTTACTCAGGCGCCCGCTTTCAATTGATACTTTCGGTTTGTCGGCTAAACGGAAGTTGGCATCGCTTCCGAATGGTCCCAACTTTCCGAGCAGTCGGCTATGATTCCTCCTGCCCAAATCATTCGATCCGTGCGATCAGGAGGGTCTATGCGTGATACGGCCTTTTGGCCGATTTATCCAAACACGTGAGTTGCGCATTAATGCCAGCGGCGTATTGATGCCACATTCGCGAATTCAAATCCAACTTCACCCGCGCTCCAGCCCGATACCCACAAGAAGTATCATGGAGTGCCGCCTGTTCAACTACGAGAACAATGAGATGACAATCGCTTCTGACCTCTTGCAGCAACACATCCAGACGCTGGTTGACGATAATGCGCGATGGCAGACGCTGATCGCCGATGACATTTTGTGGGAACTTGCCTATGCGCCTTCGCTTGGCCATCCGGCGCAACTGGCGGGGCGGAAGGAAGCGGTCCGTCACGCAACCTGGTTCGTCGGTGCTGTGGAGAACTTCCGCTTCTTCGACATCAATATCTATGCCCTAGCCGATATGCAAGGCGCAGTCGCCGAGGTCAAGGGGGAGGGGCTCATTAAGTCTACGGGCCGTATGTATCGCCAGGATTATGTGGTCTTCCTGCGAGCTGCGGACGGCAAGATCGCGTTCCTGAGGGAATATTTTGATCCGGTGCGCGCTGCCAAGGCACTGGACACACCGATTCTCTGCCTCGAATCCTGATGAGTCTGAATAGTTCTTGACGAATCAGCACTGGTGAACTCGCTTGCCCTCACTAACTCCAGAATCCAGATCGTCTTTGAGCAAACCGAGCCTCGTCAGAACACTAGTCAGAACTTTGACAAGCCAATTCATGATCTACTCCTTTACCGGAAATGCTGGATACAAACGGCAGCAAACGCTCAGTTCGTCATGCGCTTTGGAGCACTGCGGCTCCCTCATTCACCGTCTCACTCGACACAATAGGTTTGGTTATAAACAGCGAGTGAAGCCCTTCCACCAGCGTCGGGTGAGCGATCGCGGTATCGCGCAGCGCTGTGTACGGCACGCCACCAACCATCGCAATCTGCACTGCGGACATAACCTCTCCCGCCCCCACACCGAAACCTGTGAAGCCCAGAATCTGGTCACTGTCCTTAGCCACAAGCGCCTTCAGGAACCCGCGAGTTTCAACAAGTGCCCTTGCCCGCAACACCGCTGCCATCGGGGCCTTGAACAGGCGGTATGCGACGCCTCGTCCTTTCGCTTCCTTCTCGCTCAGCCCGACCCGCGCGAATTCCGGGTCCGTATACAAACAAAAGGGAACCAGCCTGCCGGTAGTCACGTGGTTCCCGCCGGTGACATTATCGGCAAATACACGGAAATCATCCTCGCTGATGTGCGTGTACTGCGGGCTGCCCGCGACCTCACCCACCGCCCAGACGCTGGACGCAGTCGTCTGCAGTCGCTCATTGACCTTCACGTATCCGCGATCGGTCACTTCAACGCCAGCTAATTCCAATCCAAGATCTGTGGTGTTCGGAATGCGGCCAGTCGCCACAAGCAGATGAGTGCCCTCAAGCGTCTTCTCCGCGCCATTCTGCTCAATCACGACTTTTACTAACTCGCCTGATTTCCCGGAGACTCGCTTGATCCGCGCATTCAGCACAGCCTCGACGCCTTCGTCCGCGAATAGCTCGTGAAGCGCCTCCGTCACATCGTCATCCTCCCGGTGCAACAGCCGCCCATTCCGATCAATCACTGTTACATTACTCCCGAACCGTCGCATTGCCTGCGCAAACTCCAGCCCGATGTAGCCGCCCCCGATCACCAACAGGCGTTCCGGCACCTCATCCAGTTCGAGCGCCTCGACGTGGGTGAGCGGTTGCACCTCGGCAAGTCCAGGCGTCTTGTCTATCGCCGCATGCGTCCCCGTCCCCATAACCACATTCGTGCCCCGCAGCCGCCGCCGCCCTCCATCGTTCAGCGCCACCTCCACCGTCCGCGGACCGACAAAACGCCCCGTCCCCATGATCAGTTCAGCGCCGCTTCGTTTGTATTCATCGAGGTGCACATCGACCAGCCCCGCGACCATCTTCCGTTTGCGGTCGCGCACCGCCGACATGTCCACTCTGAATCCGTCCCTCGCGATGGCGAACTCTCCGCTCCTGCGCACATACGACGCCACCTGCGCCGTATGAATAATGTTCTTGCTCGGCAGGCAAGCGATGTTCGGACATGATCCGCCAACATACTTTCGTTCCACCACCGCGACACGCTGACCCCTCGCCGCAAAGGTCCATGCAGAAAAGCTTCGATCCCGCACCGCTGCCAATGATCACCAGATCGTATTCTTCCGGGGTCTTCTCTGACGCCCGCATTGAAGAACGATCGTCCTTACTGTTCATGTGAGCTCTCCTTTCCGAAAGGTGTGAAATGCCTGTCCCATTGGGTGCCCCCGCCTTCGCGAATCAGGGTCCTCAGCGCGCCGGTATTTGGCGCGTTGGGGTGGGAATCGGGGTTCCCGGCGAGCCCGATTTTGGCTCGCTGGGGTGAGAAGCTAAGGCGGGTATAAGAACTGCTTGCATGGATTCCCCTACATGCGTTTTCCGCCGGCAGCGACAATCACCTGTCCCGTGATCCACCGGGCGTCGTCTCCGGCAAGAAACACCACCGCTGGCGCGATGTCCTCGGGCTGCGCGATCCGTCCCAGCGGAGTCTCCCTGTCCTGTTGCTTTCTGAATTCGCCTTCGTGAAGACCCGCCGCGCGCAGACCGTCCGTTTCCACCATCCCCGGATCAAGCGAGTTCACGCGAATCTTCCGCGGTCCCAACTCCGTAGCCAACGACACCGAGATCGCATCCACCGC
>Ga0206827_1052_pt3 | contig 14837 bp, 10 predicted proteins | sample Alteio_BWOrgCont_77_FD_152852 | JGI IMG/M metagenome (GOLD analysis project Ga0206827, IMG submission 152852) | Enriched cells from forest soil in Barre Woods Harvard Forest LTER site, Petersham, Massachusetts, United States -... | ecosystem: Environmental > Terrestrial > Soil > Temperate forest >...
GATATCTCAAGTAGTGCTAATATTGTTGGCACACAGTTGTCAGCTGGCGCAAACATAGAAGGTACTCAATTAGACCCAGCAGCAAATATAGTAGGCACACAGCTATCTGCTGGTGCAGCTGTTGCCTATAACCAACTTAATTTAGCAAACAGTGTCCAAAGCAGTGATATTCTTGATGGCACAATTACTGCTACTGATATTTCCAATACAGCAAATATTGCTGGAACCCAGCTTGCAGCAGGCGCTAACATTATAGGTAGCCAACTTTCAGCAGGCGCGAACATAGAAGGTACTCAATTAGCTCCAGTAGCGAATATAGTAGGAGCACAGTTGTCAGCCGGTGCAAATGTTCCATATTCTAAGTTAAACTTAGCAGGAAGTGTTGTTAACAGTGACGTTGCTAGCGGCGCAGCTATTGATTACTCTAAGTTACATTTAGCAGGTAGTGTTGTTAATAGTGACATCGCTACAGGCGCAGCTATTGATTACTCTAAATTAAATTTAGCAAACAGTATTCAAAGCAGTGATATTCTTGATGGTACAATTACTACTGCGGATATTTCCAGCACTGCTAACATTATAGGCAGTCAGCTTTCAGCAGGCGCAGCTATTGCGGGCACTCAATTAGCTCCAGCAGCAAATATAATAGGAGCACAGTTGTCAGCCGGTGCAAATGTTCCATATTCTAAGTTAAACTTAGCAGGAAGTGTTGTTAACAGTGACGTTGCCAGCGGTGCAGCTATTGATTACTCTAAGTTACATTTAGCAAACAGTATTCAAAGCAGTGATATTCTTGATGGCACAATTACTACTGCGGATATTTCCAGCACTGCAAACATTATAGGCAGCCAGCTTTCAGCAGGCGCAGCTATTGCAGGTACTCAATTAGCAAATAACGCTAACATTATAGGAGCTCAACTGTCAGCCGGAGCAAATATTGCTTACTCTAAGTTGCATTTGGCAAGCAGTGTAACAGGAAATGATATCGCCACTCTAGCAAATATAGTAGGTACTCAGTTATCAGTTGGAGCAAAAATTGTAGGTTCACAGCTGTCAGCTGGTGCGGCTATTGCAGGCACCCAGTTGGCTGATGCAGCAATTACCACTGTAAAACAAGGTTTTGCTACATGGAAAGTTACTGGCGGCAGCGACTCATGGAGTGGAAAAACAGACACTTTAAGTGCTGCTATATCAGGATGTACCATTGCTGGCTCTTCAGTGGGCGATGCTACACATTATGTCTCAGTCTCAGCTTCTGCCCCAGTCAATGGCCAGCACGCTGACTTTGTTGACCTAATGGCAATTTCAGGACAATGCGAACTCCATTGTACTTCTGCTGGGTTGTCAAATTGCTTAAATTGGTTCTTTACCTACGCTTAGGGCTTGATCCTATTATAAATTAAGACCTCTGCATAAGGGTCCTTTTGAGCGCTTATACCAAGTCCCTTATTTATTGCTACGTCGTCTCGCGCTTCGCCTCACCTATAAAGGATAGGCATCGGCTAGCGCTCCTAGTATCAATTAAAAAAACGACTTGGTATTATTTGCGCGATGCGGTTCTCAAGTCCTCATGTATATAACGGTACACTGCGGCTTTCCGATCCTATCGCACAAATAATCATCTCAAAAATCCTCCTTATGCAGAGGTCTTAAATTGTGATTTAGATTCAGATTGAGGTTAGCGACGGCTAAATTATAGATACAATTTTCGATTCTGAGTTTTTCAGTATCGCACCTAATGGTCAATTAGGCAAATATTAATATATTAAATTTTATAACTTGGATCACATTTTGTTATGCATGAAGACTTGCGATTTGATGTAATTTATACATAATATTCTTCATGACAAGTTTAAACGATGGAATGAACATAAACCAGAATGAAAATGGTAAGAGTCCGATATTCCTTGCTGCGCAGCAGGGGCATGACAATATTGTTAGGTTGCATTTGGACAATGGTACTGAATTAGGCCCCACTATAGGTAATGTACTTGATATTCTACAGCAAGCGGGACCTGGGCGCATAAGAGCTATTGGTTGTTTTGATGGAAATACTGTAGCAAATTTTGCTGAAGAAGGGGTAGATTATGCTCATGAAACTAAAAAATTAGAAGCTGATAGCGCATTTAAAATTAGTCATATAGATAGCTTTATCGAGCTGGGTAAAATTAAGATTCCGACAACCTCATATCACATATATTTTACACGTACTGAAAGTCCACGGGCAATAGATGAAACGTCGTTAAACAAAACAGTGACCACTATTATAAGGTTAAATGAAGTTTCTAATGACTGGAAACATTATATTGTAACAAATAACGCCTCATTTATTCCACCTGTACTTAAGAAACTCATAAATGTAGAGGTGCATTTAATTGATGAATACCAGAACTCATCGGTGTATCCGAAATTAAAACTGCTTTTATCAACAGCAAAGGATAAGGCCGATTTTGTAGCAGCCAGTGATATAGCCAGAGTTCTGCTGTTAGAGCAGGGAGGTGTGTATTTTGACTTGGATTATGAGGTATATAATGCTGAGAAACTGCTAAAACTACATAAGGGCTTTAATTTTTATGGCGGGAAAGAAGCTGAAGAAGTAACTGGGGGTGAGGCAAGGTTAATAGGCAATTCAATACTAGCAGCTTCTGCAAATCATCCAGTCATTTTGACTTCTATGGATTTAATTAAACGCAACTACAATCAAGAACAGGCCGACAAGATACCTGATTATATTAAATTTCCCTGCAGCCAGGCGAGTGCTGTTGCTTATAAGGCAGGGGGGCCAGTTATTAGCACAGCTTACTATTTGTCTGCAAATAATGGTACAAATGATATAGTGCTCCCAAATACTATTTTTTATAATTATCATCACGCATGGTCTATCACCCCAAGCTCTAAGTGCCATATACCAGGCATGGTTGTACCCTTAGATAACGATGCTATCGGTGCGGATATGTTTTGCGGCGAATGGACTAATTCAGGGATGATATACTATCCAAAAAATCTTGATGCATATCTATTTGAAGCCGCATTATTAGGGTATACTAAGATCGCAAAGTTCTTCTTAGAAAATGGTGCCAATATTAATGCTATAAATAAACAAGGAATAGCACCCTTACATGTTGCTGTGCATAATGGATATTATAATACAGCTGAGTTCTTACTAAAAAATGGGGCTAAACCAGATTCATTGCTTCCGACTGGAGAGAGCGCCTTAGTACTAGCCACATATAATGGTGCATTGGATTTAATAAAACTGCTTTTACAATATGGTGCAAATAAAAATATTATGACTAAAGGTCTAAATTTAGCTCAAATAGCCTCTCAAAATGGACATGCTGAAGCAGCTAAACTCTTAAGTGGAGAACAGAAATTAGGTTGCTATGAAGGTTCTATTAAAGAAATTTTTACTCAAGAAGGGATTGATTATTATAGCAGCAATAAACGATTAATGGGTGATGCATATTATAAACTTAATCACTTGAATGAGTACTCTGATTCGGTCGCAGCAATACCTCAAGTAACACATCAAATATATTTGTCTTCAAAAATAGCCCCTAAAAAAATGAATGACATATGCCTGGATATAACTCTCAGAACATTAAATAGGCTCAATCAAGCAAATGAAAACTGGAAACATTATGTTTGGACTAACAATCCTAATATAATACAAGATGACGTAAAGAATATTGCTAATGTAGCGATACGTTTAATAAGTGAATTCAAAGACGATAGTTTACATACCAAAGTGAATTTGATACTTGATCAGGCTAAGCTTGATAAAGCCATGTTCTCTAAAGCAAGTGACTTGCTTCGTTATAAAATACTGAAGGAGGTAGGTGGGCTTTATCGTGATCTTGATTATGAAGTGTATGATGCTGTTAAATTGCTAACCTTGATGAAGAAATTTAATTTTCTTGGTGGGAAGGAATATCCTATTGAACCTACTTTTATCGGGAGTGCTTTTGTAGGAGCAGTTGCTGAACATCCTATTATTAATGAAGCCTTGCGACTCATAGGCCGAAATTTCAATAATGATGATGTACCAGATTATATTAAATATCCATGCACTAAGGAATTCAAACTCCTTTACGAAACTGGTCCTTCAGTGATCACTATGGCTGCGCATAAAATGGCAAACGTGGGGGGAGATACAGACCTGATTATGCCAGGCTATCATTTGTTTAATATGGATTATGCTAATTATATAAATCCAAAATCGCCATGCCATATCCCTGGCCGGATAGTGCCATTAAATACTAATACCATTGGAGCCGACTTGTTTTGCGGTGAATGGCATAAAGAAAAAGGCTATGCAGATATGATTTATTATTCTCACCATTTATTTGCAGCAGTTGCTGCTGGCAATATTAACCATGTAAAAGAGATTTTGGATTCAAATATAGCACTTATTGACATAGATAATGAATATGGGGCCAAGCCTATCCATATTGCCGCACGTCAGGGTGATAATGCAATGGTTAGGTTTCTTTTGGAAAAGGGAGCTAGCCTGGAAAATGGTCCAAACGTTCAGAGCATCGAAGAGAATATTCTGGAAATACTATTACCTGTAGGTGACAAGAAAGTAAAATTTATTGGATGTTATGATAGCAATAGTATGGATGTCTTTTCTCAAGAGGGCATAAACTACCAACAAGAAAACCAAAGGTTAATTGCAGATAGCTTAGACAGAAGTCGTCATATAGATGAGTATACTGGAAATAAGAAAGTGGTAGCTATTTCTCACGTGATATACTTTTCATCCACTGCCTCTTTAAAGGCAATGGATAGTATATCTCAGCAGAAAACTATTATTAATGCTCAAAGGCTAAGCGGAGTTGAACCAACTTATAAACATTATGTTTGGACTAATAATGAGTCAGTCATACCAGAAACCATAAAGAATAAAAGCAATGTTGAAATGCACTTAATTGAAGAGTTGCAAGGATTAAAGCTATATCCTGAATTAAGAAATATGCTTGCACACGCAGATAACAACAAAAAAATGCTTGTAGCTGCCAGTGATGTTGCCAGGTTGATAATACTAAATAAATTTGGCGGGTTATATCATGATTTGGATTATGAAATCTTTAGACCAGAGAAGCTATTGCAATTAATCGAAGCCTTCCATTTTGTTGCGGGCAAAGAGGGGAGCGAGGCTGGTGAGAAATTGACCCTAATAGGTAACTCCATTCTATTCGCCGAACCAGGACACCCTATTATTAATAAAGCTATTGATATCGCGTTTGATAATATTAATGGAAATGGTCATGATTATCCTAAATATCCATGTGGGAAAGCAAGCGAGCTCACATTTAAAGCCGGTGCTCCAGTTATCAGCATAGCTTATTTTTTAGCGGCCAATAAAAATGGTACGGTTGATATAGTTATGCCGCACCAAGTTTTTTATGACTTTGAGTATATCCGTTATCTCACTCCCGAATCGCCTTGTCACATTCCTAATAAAACTGCCACCTTAGCTGAGGCCACTATTGGCGCAGATATGTTTTGCGGATCATGGCATCAGAACAGTGGATTTGAAAATCTAAATTACTACGATAAAAATAAAGACGCTTACCTTTTAGAAGCGGCATCTCTTGGTTACACAAGGATAGTAGAGTATTTTTTAAAAGAAAAAGGAGCAAATATTGAGGCAAATAATATCGGGTTTACTCCCTTGCATATTGCTACACGGAACGGCCATAAGGACACAGTTCACCTTTTATTGACTCATGGTGCTAATCTAGAGCTAAAAGCTTCTAATCAACTCACAGCTTTATCTATCGCAGCACAAAATAAAAATCCTGCAATGGTGGAATTAATATTAAAGTATAACCCAAATATTGAGAGTCCGTTTCCAAGTGGAGCGACTCCATTGTACGTAGCGGCTTATCTTGGAGATGAGATCACATTTAAATTGCTTCTTGATGCAGGAGCCAAAAGAGATGTTGTGGTTGAGAAATTAAATATTAGAGAAAGAGCAACAAATCTAGGGCACGATAAAATAGTGCAGATTCTAGATGTAGAACAAAACAATATTGATAACCAATTTATTTTTGCGGTAAGTTCCGACAACTTGCCATTAGCTAAGCATCTGATACAGATGGGAGCTAATTTAGATTCTCGTTGTGCAACAGGAGAAGCTGCACTGCATTTGGCAGCACAAAATGGCAATACAGATATGGTGAGGCTACTGCTACAAGCTGGGGCAAGCCTTGCGAAAGACCCATCTCTAGCAACACAAGAACAAAATATTTTAGAGATTTTACTACAGGCAGGTGATCACAGGCCAAGGATAGTAAATTGTTATCATAAACTAAATGAAGAGATTTTTACTCAAGAAGGTATTGATTATAAATCTGTAGACCTAGCTTTAGTGGAAAATAGCGCTAATAAGACACTGCATATTAAAGATTATTTAAGTGAGAAAGCGCAAATACCTCTTGCTGTTCATCAAATGTATTTTACTTCAAAGACTTCCCCAGGCCAAATTGATGAGTTATCTCTCGGTAAAGTTATTGCTAGTGCTGACAGACTGCACAAGATTGATCAACAGTGGGCATTTCATTTTTGGACAAATAACCCTGTGGTTATACAACAATCAATTAAGGATATACCTAATCTCACCATCCACATGATTGATGAACTACAAGGCCACAAATTATATCAAGAAGTAGTTGATTCTCTAAAATTTGCTGAGTCACAAAATGATAAAACCATGTTTGTAAGAGCGAGTGATATAGTGCGCTATATTGTGTTACAGAAATTTGGGGGCATTTACTACGATCTTGACTATGAAATTTATAATGCAGAAAAACTTCTGAACTTGCTTAAATCTTTTGAATTGTTAGTGGGCAAAGAGACCGAAGAGGAGGTAAGCGCTATAGGAAATGCTTTTATGGCTAGTGTCCCTGAACATCCGGTTATGAATACTGTGCTTGATTTAGTAAAGAGGAACTTAAATCAAGAAAATCATACTAACATTCCTAAGTATTTAAACCATGGCTGCACAAAATGGAGCGAAACTTGGTTTGCAACTTCTCCGGCTGTTTTCACTATGGCAGTATATAAAGCTGCTAATACCAGCAATCTTGATTACATTGCGCCAAGTAAAGTATTTTTTAATTTTGCATATGCAAGGTCTCACGCCCCAAGTTCAAGGTGTTATGACCCTAAGAATATTGTAGATAATTTAGATGAAAGCACAGTGGGGGCCGATATGTTTTGTGGCTCATGGAGCGCAAATAAGAACTTCTTAAACTTTATTTACCATCCTGAGAATATAGATAGATATTTACATGAAGCAGCATCACTTGGCTATACCCCAATAGTTGCCTACTTTTTAAAGGATAAAGGAGCGAATATAGATGCAAATAATGCAACTGGTTCCACCCCTTTACATATAGCTACGCAAAATGGGCATACTGACACTGTTGCATATTTATTAGCACAGGGTGCTAATTTAGAAATTAAAGCTGCAAATCAACTCACAGCTTTATCTATTGCTGTGCAGAGGCAATATTCAGACATTGTAGAATTAATATTGAGATATCACCCTAATATTGAAAGTGCATTTCCAAGTGGAGCGACCCCATTATACGTGGCTGCTTACCTCGGAGACTATAATATATTTAAGCTTCTCTTAAAGGCCGGGGCCAAAAGCGATGTTGAGGTTAATGGATTAAATATAAGGCAAATAACAGCAAATCAAGGCCACGAAGGCATCGGGCAGATTTTAGATGTAGAACAGAACAATATTGATAATCAATTTATACTTGCAGTAAATTCAGGTGACCTTGCATTAGCTAAGAATTTGCTAGAGAAGGGGGCTAATGTTAATGCTCGTTATGAAAGCGGTGAAACAGCGCTATTTCTAGCAGCACTGAATAGAGATATAAAGATTATACAATTACTTCTTGAACATCAGGTTAATACAGAAGCTGCTGTGGGAGGGCATACTCCATTATATGTGGCGATATATAAAGGTTATATTGATGCCGCAGAACTGCTTTTAGCTAATGGAGCTAATATTGAGGACAATGCTCATCGTTTTACCCCGATGTTCATTGCTGCAGCTAAAGGCCTGCACAGAAATGCATCTGCTAATGATGTGGAAATGTACAAGCTTGTGCAGGAATACTATTGGAAAGATGTGGCCAAATATCAACTGAGTTCTGAAAAATTAAAGTGTTCTGAGAACTTCGAGGTTGTAGTAGCGAGATGTAATGAAGACATATCCTGGATCCCAAAGGAGTTTCCTGGTGATAAGGTTACTATTTATAATAAGTGTGATCCCTTAAACATATCACTACCTGCTAACTATAATGTAGTAAATACGCCAAATGTTGGGCTTGAGTGTTATGCTTACCTCAAACATATTGTTGACCATTACGATCAGCTTGCGGAAAGAACATTATTTCTACAAGGAGCTCCTTATGATCACCCAGTATACCTGCCGCTTGCTATGTATAAAACAGATATGGTTAATAGTTGCGGTAGCATAATCGCTAAATGCGAGAATACGACTATAAAAAAAGAGTTGGATGCCATTTCTCATGATTTGGCGACTAATGCCTGGGCTACTTATGACAGTGGAAAATATAGTAATGTAGTTAAAAGAGATTTGGATTTCCTAGGGTTCATAGATAAGTTTATTTGCGAATATCCGCTTGATACAAGTCTAGCGATAAATTGGGGCGCTGAATTTGCCGTGAACGCAGAGACAATAAAAAATCACAATATTGACTATTATAACAACATACTAAGCGTACTGAATATCACCTACCCAATAGAAGTTCATTATTTAGAAAGATTATGGGATTTAGTATTCCTGCAATGTCCATATAATGAACTAGAAGTAACAATTTAATGCTATTTAGGCTCTTGGGCTGTTGAAAATAAATTCGATTTGAGTTTTTAAGATTTTTATTTTGTTAACCATTTATTAACCTTTTATGCATAACATGAATTTTTAGCTCGCAATTATTCGCAAGGAATGATTCACTGTAATTGTAATTAACACTCTAATATGGAGATAGTATCTATGAGTATGAATAAAAAAATGACGGGGACGCAGGGCTTTACGCTTGTAGAACTGTCGATCGTAATAATTATAATTGGGTTCCTGATAGCTGGTATTGCTGCAGGTACGAGCTTGATTAAACAAGCAGAGCTTAACTCAATCGTAACTGACTTCCAAGGATATCAAACTTCTTATAATAACTTCTTAGGCCGCTATACTAAAGCTCCTGGGGATTTTGATGCAGCCGGTACAATCTGGCCAGCATGTACTGGTACCCCAGCGGACTGTAATGGTAATGCCAATGGTGTAATTGACCTTGGTGGTGCAGGTGCAGTTACCAATGAGGGTGTATTAGCATGGAAACATCTGTCTTTAGCTAATATGATTTCATCAGGTATACAAGATCCGCTAACTACACAAGCTACTGATGCTGTTTATAAATTAGGTACCAGTGTGCCTCTAAGTAAAGTGGGTGGTGCAGGCTACATGATGTTTTTTGGCAATGATGGTGCTAATGCTACTCCGGGACTTGCGAACATTCCAGCCTCTGGACTTTGGAACGATAACAGAACAAATGCTGTATATATTGGCAAACCAGGTGCTAACTTGTTTTTGGATGTTGGTGCGTTAAAAGCTGAAGATGCATTTAATGTCGACAAAAAGTTAGATGATGGTGCAGTTAGCGGCGGTGTATTTACCGGTGCTAATACTGGATTTATCAGAACTGTAGAAGGCGTAAATGCAGTACCTAATGATTGCTTAACAAATGCTAATGGAGCAACTTCTGCCAATTATGCTATTGGTACAGGAACAGCTACTACTGCTTGTGTGGTTGCTTTAGGGCTTAATTAAATTTAGCTCATTATCTATTAAAAAAGTGTGGAGAAATCCACACTTTTTTTTACGCTTTTACACAAAGTCAGGAAAACAAAGTAAGTTAGCCTAATTAACTTTTGCAGTATTATCATTGCTCAGTAAATGAATAGCTATCAATAAAAAGTAGAAAAAGAGTTTTTAAGATTGCTAAATAGTGTGCTATAGTTCTGGCATGCTAGACAAAGATACATTGATAAGCGAGCTAACTGCGGAGAACATAAAGTTAAAAACTCAGCTTGCTGCTACAGAATCTAACCTGGTTGCAGCAGTAACTAGGCTATTAAAGTTGGAGAACATCCTAAGAAAGAATAGTGGTAACAGTAGTGCGCCCCCCTCGAGTAATGATGGAATAAGGAAAAAGCACGATATCCAATGAGAAATGAATTACTTAGCATGAACTTAATATATTAAATTTTGGAATCCAAGCTTTTCAGTAATATAATTAGTACCAGTTCATCAAAGGAGGTTATATGCCTTATAAAAAAATTAGTGAGCTTCCAGTACAAATATCAAAACATTTACCAGTTCAGGCCCAACATATATTTCTAAAGGCCTTCAATGCCGCATGTGATGAGTACCAAAAGCCTTCAAAACGACGAGATGGTTCTAGTATAGAACAAACGGCTTACAAGATAGCCTGGAACGCAGTTAAGACAAAATATGAGCGAGGAAAAAATGGTTTCTGGAAAGAGAAACCTAGTGTTTCTTCCAATAAATTAGCGTCATTATAAACAGGAATTACACAGAAAAATTTTTGGGAGGCTTGAAAGTGGTGCCCAGAGGCGGAATCGAACCACCGACACAAGGATTTTCAGTCCTTTGCTCTACCGACTGAGCTATCTGGGCGAAACGCCTGGAATTGGTGACCCCTACGAGAATCGAACTCGTGTTACTACCGTGAAAGGGTAATGTCCTAACCGCTAGACGAAGGGGTCACAAGTAGGCTATATACATAATATTACTTAGGCATAAATGCAAGCAAAAGTTTTAGCTGATAAAACAATATTACCGATGTATTATGGTGCATCAATTCGTAATGGAGTAACGTCATGTTGAGTAAAAGCGCCCAAAGTGTTCAGGATGTTCTCGCTAAAAAAGGCCTTCAGTTTAAGGTAGTAGAGTTGCCTTCAAGCACAAGGACAGCAAATGAAGCTGCAGCCACTATTGGCTGCGAAGTTGCACAAATTGTAAAATCTCTGGTGTTTTGTACTCAGCAAACCAAAAAGGCAGTACTTGTATTGGCTAGCGGTGCAAATAGGGTTAATGAAAGTGCAGTTGCTGAAAAAGTGGGAGAGAAGATTATCAAAGCCGATGCAGACTTCGCGAGGGCAGCCACGGGTTTTGCTATAGGTGGTGTGCCGCCGGTAGGGCATACGGAAGCGATCGACACCTATATCGATGATGATCTTCTTAAATTTAAGGAACTCTGGGCTGCTGCTGGAACGCCTAATGCGGTGTTTAATTTGCAATCCGCGGATATCGTGAGCCTAACCAACGGGAAAGTTATTTCAATTAAATAGCTTCTAAGTCGCTATCTAATGCAATCCTGTCATCGAAGACAAAGCACTTGCCCTGCCACATTTTATTCATGTTTTTAGTGGTTTCTAAATACTGTAAAATACCGCCTTTGAGGTGATAAACATTCTTAAACCCAATTTGCCTCATATATGCGGTAGATTTTTCGCATCTAATGCCGCCGGTGCAGAACATAGCAATCGGTTGATTGCGATCTATATCACTGAGATTTCTTTCCACCCACTCTGGCAGATCCGTAAAATTCCGAGTTTTCGGATCAACTGCATCTTTAAAGGTTCCAAAAATCACTTCATAGTCATTACGTGCATCAATGACTAGAGTTTTCTTTTGGCGCAGCATTTCATCCCAGCCCTGAGCATCGAGATAAGTGCCAGTTGCCTGCATATTAAGCTTTTGTTTGAAAGTTACGATTTCTTTGCGTACCTTAACTTTCAATTTTTTAAAAGGGCTAGATGAAGCCAAACTCTCTTTAAATTCTATAGATGATAATTCAGATACGCTTTTAATAAACTCGTAGAATTTATCAATAGCTGACCGACTTCCCGCTATAGTAGCATTGATGCCTTCGTGAGCAAGTAGAACAGTGCCCTTAATTTTTTGTTGTACACAGACCTTAAATATTTTTGCTCGCAGAGTTTCGGCATCTGCAAGTTCTACAAATTTATAGAAGGTCGAAACCACAAATGATGAGCTCTCTGTATTCATACTACTATCCGTGTCTTTTTATAGCTTCAGCAATAATCTGACCAGCTTCTTTTGCATCCTTCCACCCCTCAACCTTTACCCATTTGCCCTTTTCCAGTTTCTTATAATTTTCAAAGAAGTGCTCAATCTTATCGATGATAACCACGGGTAAATCTTTATAAGAATTAATATGTTGAGAATGTGGATCAACTTTAGCAGTCGGTACAGATAATACCTTTTCATCCTGGCCTTTTTCATCCTGAGTAACCAAAACGCCAATCGGCCTAACTGAAATTACACACCCAGGCTGAAGTGGATGATGGGTATAAACCAGAATATCAACCGGGTCACCATCACCTGAAAGCGTATGCGGAACAAACCCATAATTGCACGGATAAGACATACTTGTTGACATAACTCTATCAACCTTCAGCATTCCCGAATCCTTATCAAACTCATACTTGATGGGTCCTGACTCCATAGGGATCTCAATAATCGCATTGACCTCATCAGGAGGATTCTTGCCAACAGTCACTTTGTCTAAATTCATTTTCTACTATCATTAGAGATTACTTCGTGCTAATCGTTTATCACAAAATAGTGAATTTAGCAAGTATTGGTAGAGCTGGATGAAAATTTTCAATGCCATGTTTAGCAAAGTTATGGGGGGAGTTGAGCAATCCTTTCTTGATTATAACCAGGCTTTGGTTATGCAGGGTTTTGATGTTTTGCCCATTATTCACCCAAAAGCTAAGGTTAGACCATTTATCCACGGTAAGTGTGCTCTGATAAACAACTTTAGCCGCTATGACTTATTTGCTGTTCATAAACTTCGAAAGCTAATCGAGCAGGAAAACCCGCAGTGTATAATATCGCATTCAGGAAGATCAACAGCGCTTTTTAAGCTGGTGCATAATACTGCTCCGATAATCGCCGTAAGCCATAATTCCCAGTTTAAGCCTTTTATTGGTGTTGATGCGATTATAGCTGTTAACTCGCAGATGCGCGCTGCGATTATAAAAGCTGGGCAGCCCGAGGAAACGGTTTACTGTGTGCCAAATATGATACACATCCCCGAAGACCTTACCTTCGTAGCTCCAAAATTTCAGAGCCCGCCCGCAATAGGTATGATTGCCCGCTTTGAACCAAAAAAAGGCATTGATGTTTTCTTAAAAGCCCTGGCAATACTAAAGCAAAAAGGTATAGCATTTCGCGGCGTAATTGCAGGTGATGGAGACTATAGAAGAAAAGTTGACCAACTGATTGCCAAACTGAATTTAAGAGCTGATGTGGAGCTTCTGGGCTGGATAAGCGATAAAAGAGCATTCTATAGACAATTGGATATTTTTTGCCTGCCTTCCAATATTGAGCCATTTGGTATAGTTGTGCTCGAAGCCTTTATGTATTCAGTGCCTTCGGTTGTTACCGATACTGAAGGGCCGTCTGATATCGCTACACATGAAAAGAATGCGCTTATCTTTCCCAAAGGCGACTCAGAAAAACTGGCTCAATCTTTAGAAAGGCTGATTAAAGATCAGGAGTTTGCTATGAATCTTGCCAAAGGTGCTTATGAGCGTGTGCAATATTATTCTATGTTGAACATATCAAGATTGCTGCAAAGAACTATCGAGGAAGTGCGCTTCCATCATATAACTTACCGTTAGTAAAAAATATCCAAAGCTTATGAAACTCCGCATATACTTTTATCCTTACTTCCAACATTCACATAATCTCCCTGTGCTTTGGCTATAATTAAATTGTGGGCAAATTCACAGGAATAGTTTTGGTATTCGGTATTGCTATGACTTAAGTTATGCACGCTAGTTAAACTTATGATCAGTTCATTTGAAAGTTTATTATCTGCACCAAAATTCTTTGATAGGGCGTCTGATAGAGCAGTTAGTGATGCTTCATCTTTTTGCGCAGCCAATAAAATGAATCCTGACCCCTTATCTTTGCTATTTGCACAGATATCTCTTATCCTACTGAGGGCAGTTATAAGTTCACTATCACTATTTTCATTCATCATAGTTTTACCATAATTTATTTACCTTTTGTCATTTCATCAAACTTATAGTAATTAAGCGACTCCTTGAGAGTTTTTTGGAGTCCACTCAGCATGCAGCTTATTCCTCTATTTACAACCTGGTATACTAATTTGGTAGTGACCTTCTGAGTAGCGTCTTCAGTTGCAGTAACCTGATCCATAGCCCATACAGCATCTGGGTTCGTACTTAAGGCCGCAATTTTAAGTACCTCAGGCTGCAGTTTGCCAGTCGGATATTCTAGCAATTTATCTTTTACTGGCTCTTCTGACTTACTTAAAATTTGACTACTTCTATCCAAATAAGAAGCGACGCTTTATGAGCAACCGTCAAGTCTGCTACTACTGACAGGCCTAACGCTTGTGCATCCATTATAACTTTCCACTTATTATTAAAAATAGCTTGAGGATTTATTTCATCTGACATAGATCGTGGTGGAGTTCCCCATTCAAGCTCAGCAGCCAAGTTTTTGGTTATTTCCTCTAAGAATGAATCGATTGAACTACTTTCTTTAGAATTATTGTTTTTAGCCATTATCGCATCAGTAAGGGCTGGTATTACATCATTTAGGGCTGGAACAGTAAATGGTTCTTCTTCTATCCTATATTTGTCTATATTAACTCCATACTCTTTTAGAGCATTATATATTTGCTCTTTCGTATAATGCTTGCTGC